>Ga0209542_10000298_pt1 | contig 124581 bp, 123 predicted proteins | sample RifCSPhighO2_01_FD_184028 | JGI IMG/M metagenome (GOLD analysis project Ga0209542, IMG submission 184028) | Soil microbial communities from Rifle, Colorado - Rifle CSP2_plank highO2_0.1 (SPAdes) (version 2) | ecosystem: Environmental > Terrestrial > Deep subsurface > Rock core/Sediment ...
CGCCGGATCAGACTCCAAAATAGCGGCTCTTTTCCATGTATCTTCAATGCATACATCGCACGAAGAACCGACGCTCATGTATAGCTTGTCGACGCTTAGTCCTAATCCACCCAATATTGATCCCTGGCGATAATTAGGCCCGAAGGCGATTGTTCTGGTAAAATGCCGACCGTCAGCGGGAAGAGTGGCAATATTTTCGCTCTTCTTATTCGCAATTGTGCCGGATTTGACGTCGTAGGAAAACCTTTTAACTTCGTTTGTTTCAGCCACGTATAAGTATGTGGCTTTAGAATCAGAATAGAAATCAAGTCCATGAGGTAATCGTAAGCCTTCTAAAATCGTTATTTTTTTATCAGATTTTCCATCCCCGTCGCTATCTTTAAGCATCGCAATTCTTCCGGCTTTAGTCTCGCTTACAAGCATATTCCCGACCGGATCAAAAGCAATTACTCTTGGGTTTTCCAAATTATCAGCAAAAACATCAATCATAAATCCTGTCGGGAGCTTGAGAAAAGAGAGTCCTGTGTTTGGAATTTCCGTTACATTCGGTTCTTCAAGAGGCGGAACATAAAACCAGGCAAATGCAGTCAGCGTCACGGCCAAAACAACTATTATCAATATGTTGCGCTTATTGAACATTTTTTAAGGTATACTAACTCAAAAATAAGAGACCCGCAAACGGGCCCCTTGTTTTTAAAAAAATTCAAATTACTAAATGGCCTGCAAATAATCACTGTGCACCCACGCGTCTTTAGTCTGATACTTAATCTTATGCCACAAACCAGATTGCCCCAAACTTTCTATAATCTGTCCGGCCGGCAGTTTGCCTAAAATGGCGCTTGAGGTGTTGGCCGATGCCCTCACATTAAGCTGACTCGTGCCGACAATCTTATATTTCTTGACCACTGAAACAGGAGCTGATGAAGAAGTGTTTTTTCTCGAATAATCCGGTATCTGATTTACTGATGTATAGTTTGTCCCCTTCGGATACCAATTAAATTCTTTGGTATTGATACAGAAGACTTTCTTGAAGAAATCGGCATCGTCTTTAACCGCTTGTTCTCCGGTCGTATTCACCCAATGCAGAGTTCCAGTATCTTCACCCGTCATTTCTACACCATAGACCCTTTTATCATTTGTCTCGCAATTTCTAAACAAACCGGAAGTGACAAAGACATCCCTGACCACTGAAGTCGTGCCTTTAACTTTGGAGAATCCGCCGAGATGGCCGTAGAAACCGAATATGGCAGGATTTAGGAATAATCTTTTGTAGCCATGTGGGTTGACTATGTAAATATCCGGATCGCTTGAACCGGCCGCACTGATAATGTCGCCATCTTTTAGGCTAACATTGGCCAAATTGACAAATCCTCTTGAAGCCGGGGTCGGCTTGCCTGTTGAAACAGGCGCTGGAGACGAAGCCGGAGTTGGTGTCGGACTCGAAAGTGCTACAACTGGAGTCGGGGTTGGGGTCGAAGTAGTAGTAGATGTCGTGCTTCCTCCTCCTCCTCCTCCACCACCACCACCACCGCCGCCAGTACCGCCAGTATCAGAACAAGTGGATGATCCGGGTGTTATCACAACAACTCTTTGAGGATCGCCCGCTGCCGGTGTTATGACAACTGTAGACTCTGATGTTGTACAAGTCTTAGATGTATAATCGCCACTAGTACCAAGACTTAATCTTCCGGTTGATCTAAAAGTAAATGTCTGATCAGGAGAAATGGTAACGGTTATCGAACTGCCCGTCGTCGTTACTTCATCTGCACTGGAACCGGCCACAATCAGAAAATCTCCCACGGAAAAAGTGACATTAGTATCTTGCGGAAAAGTTACCGCTCCAGCCACTGCTTGAGCATAATTAGCGACTACTAAAGATACCCCCACTGCTAAAATGACAACGAATAGAGAGGGGAGAAATTTATATTTTATTAATTGCATGGTTTAATTTTGTTTGATGACGAGCTTACCGTAAGCCCTGAATTGTTTTAACTACTGCGGAATCTGATCTTAAGTTTTCCCAGAATAGAACCTGATCCTGGTTGATAATCATTTCATTCTTGGGACTATGGGGTTCCCCCGCACCGAGTTTGACAAGCTGACCGGCACCATTTTCGTTTACTTTAACATAATAAACATCGGACAGAATCAAGTAATCAGAACTGATATTTTTTAAACGCCCAAAGTATATCTGATCGTTTGTCAGAAATATAGCCTGATACACATCTGGATCAATAAAACTCTTTTTATCATATCCGTCGTATTTTAGAGAACTTATGGCTGGAAAGATGCTTATAATCCCAACCGCTACAGCCAGAACCGCAACGCCTATCATCATAATGGATGGAATATTCTTCCTGTAAATCATGTTCTAAATAACTATCTGTTGCACTCAAGAGAATTAACCGTCCACGTTGTGCCAATAACACGGGCATAAACCCAATCCCCAGTTTCGTTCTTCATCTGGAAACATGTACCCTTGGATGAAGCCGCACTGCTGCCAAACAGGATACTAACTGTGGCAGTATTAGTGGAACCCCCACCAAACTCAGCAGTATACAGCCCGGAAGATTGCGAAGCCGTGGATGAACCAACTAGAAAATTGCTGGATACGCTTAAATCACCAGTGAATGAATGGGAAGCGGTGCCGGCTCTAATTCTACCCGATGTTTCAAAATTTCCTGATACAGAAACCTTGGCATCAAAGAAGGCATTGTCGTCAAATTCTACCAGACCTGAAACGAGAATATCGTCGGCCGCAGCTAATGAGTGGCCGGTCGTACCGATACCAAATCTAGAGTAGGCCACGGATGCGGCACCAAATGTGCCACCGGCTTGGAGAGTATTAACGGTAAAGAAGTATGATGCCGAGGCCGTGCCTTGGACTTCAAATTTTGTGGATGGTGCGCCGCCAATAGCCACATTGGCATCAAAGAAGGCATTGTCGTCAAATTCTACCAGACCTGAAACGAGAATATCGTCGGCCGCAGCCAGTCCATGGCCTGTCGTGCCAGCACCGAATCTTGAGTATGCCACGGATGCGGCTGCAAATGTGCCTCCGGCTTGAATGGTGTTGATGGTAAAGAAGTATGATGCCGAAGCCGTGCCTTGGACTTCAAAAACAGTAGCAGGATTTGTGGTATTAACACCGACTCTATTATTGGTAGTGTCGACAATAAGCGAAGTCACAGTTCCGGCCGCATTCTGGAATTGCGCTGCCGTGGCAGAACCAACGGTTTGCGTAAAGGTACCCGTGGTACTCATGTTCGTCCCCAAGGTGCTGGCAGCAAAAGCGCCGAAAGGCATGAGAGCGAAGGCAAAAATCAAGGCGACCGAAAAAATCGACCTATAAACAGACCCATTACGAAGTTTTTTCATATAACTTTAATTATAAACCGATCAATGATGTGCGCAATCAACTTATCCACAACTTTATTTATTCCTATTTATCGCCTCTATCATTTGGTCGATCTCAATTGCTTTATTCCCCAGTTCTTGGGCCCTTTTCAAGTGTATAAGGGCTTGAACATTATCACCTTTGACAAAATAAGCTGTACCCAATAACGCTCTTACATCTACATTATTCATTTTCCCGCTAAAATACTTACTGACAGTATCAATTGCGCCGACCGGGTCACGGAGAGTTATCTGAATATAAGCGTACCTGATGACGTATTCATCAACTGGGTAAAATTCTATAACTTTTTTCAAGCTCCGGCCTGCTTCTTCAAAACGGCCTTCTTTTATATAAAGCTCGGCTAAATTGATATGGGTATTGATTGAATCTGGATTTAATTCTAAAGACTTTTTATATCTTTCTTCCGCCAATCTGTAATTGCCGTCATGATCGGCGACAATTCCTAAAAGATTCTGGATGCGAGAATTGTTTTCATGAATATTTCGGGCGATATCCAATTGTTCTCTAGCTTCTTTCCATTCATCGGCCTTTATATGTACCGCCGCCAAGGCGGCCCGGGCAACCAAACTATCCGGGACCGTATCCACGGTCGCGGTAAACAATGTTCTAGCATCGTGCCAATCTTTGTTTCTGGTAATCGTTCTGGCGCCGTAAAGTGTTACTATTAAAATTAGAATCGCGTAAGCAAACTTCTTGCCGATTGTATGGACCGATTTGGATAAAAAACAAGAAATGATGAGGATAAAGCCCAGTGACGGCAAATACATCAGCCGCTCGCCCATTATTGTTCCGACTGGTTTTATCAGATTGGATATCATTAAGTAGGGGAACAGAAAAAACACAGACCCGAGGCCAAGCTCTGTCTTATTTGTCTTTTTATAAAACAGCAGAAACAATAAAAGACTCAAAAAAACAATCCCAAAGAGGAAATAGGGATTTAAAGGATTAGAGATAACCGGAATAGAATTATAAGAATAATCGGCGGAAAGGCGAACCGGCCAGATAAGTTTTTCAACATACAAATAAAGGACATTAATGGCCGTAATTAGCCTTTCACCGAGAGGGGCAAACTTTAAAGGATTAGTGATTAATGTCGTAACAGCATCTTCGACAAAATATCTGCCTAAAACTATATATCTTAAAACCATATAGACTCCCAGCGGCAAGGCAAAAAACGACATTCTCCTTACCGACAAAAATAATTTATTTTTAACCAACACCCAATCAATATAAAAAATCACGGGCAGAATAGTTATCGCGATTTCCTTGCTAAGCAGGGCGAGCAAGAATGAAGTCAGGCTCAATACGGTTTTTTTCTTGATATAAAAGTGGATTGTAATCAGACTCCAGAAAAAAGCCCACAGCTCCGCCCGGCCGACAATGGAAGTTACAGCTTCGGTATGTATGGGATGAGTTAAAAACAACAGGAAGACGGCATAAGATAAAAATTTATTTTTAAATAAGTAGTTTACCAGGCAGAAAACCAGAAAAGAATTGAGAGCATGAATAATTATATTTACAATATGAAATCCAGCCGGGGAATCATTAATGTAGTGATTGATAGCGTAGGATGTCATCGTAAACGGCCGATAAAGGCCCGTTTTTGGCATATTTTGATGGTATGGCGAAACAAAAAGATTAAAAAAATTTCTAGCATCTTTGACATCCGGCCTATTTTGAATAACAGTCACATCATCAAAAACAAACTCGCCGGAAATGCCGTTTCCGAATACTAAAAAAGATAAGACGAGAGACGCCAGGAAAATCTTTTTGAACTTAAGCATTATTTTTTCAACCGAGAAGCAAGATCTTGAAGCAGTTTGCCTATTTCTGGATCCGAGCTGGAAAATTCAAGGCCCTTTTGAACATCTACCAGTGCCTTTTCTCTATTATTCAAGGCGAGATAAACCAGCGCTGAATTATAGTAAACACGTGGATTATTGGGAATAATCATCTTGAGTTTCTCTATGTTATCAGCCGCTTTAGTCAAATCTCCGCGCTGGGCATATATAAATGCTAAATTTTGATACGGATAATAAAAGGCCGGATTTATCTCTATCGCCCTATCAAATAATTTAACAGCCTCGTCAATTTTTCCTCTTGACTGGAGAATCGTCCCCAAGTTGTAATAAGGCTGGGCAAAAGCATCACCCGATTCGATTGCTTTTCGGTAATAAAATTCTGCTTCCCCAATATTCCCTTGATTATAATATGTGTTGCCGAGATTGTTATTTATCCTCGTACTGGACGGCTCGTATCTCAAAATGTCTTTGTAAAAATCAACAGGTTTCCCCCATAAAATATTTCTTTTAACAGACTGGAAAGAAAAGAATAATAAATAAACTGCCAGCGCAATTACCAGTAAAGTCCGGCCCTGAATTTTTAATAACAGTGCATTCCTATTATCAAATATCTGAATCAGATAAAATGAAACAATAAACCAGAACCCAATCATCGGTAGATACAGCCAGTGTTCATATATCAATGCGTTAATCGGGGTAATTCCGGAAACCGGACCAAGACCGATAAAAAATACCCCCCAGCCAAACAGCCAGATACGAAAATAAGTAATGTTTTTCTTGTAAAAAAAATATCCTATGCCGAGAATACCTGCCGTTATCCCCGCTCCCAGCCAGACAGGCCATTGGAATAAGGAGGTGTTAACGGTCATGCTTCTTTCCATATGCAGTCCTATCGGAACAAGAAGAAGTTTGAAATAATCAACCAAGACATGCATGAAAGTGAAAATTCTGTAGAGCAGATTTTCCGAATATGCGTTAGGGGCGGAATAGAAATTCAGCGTATTTTGGAAATTCAATACTGTCAGACGCAAAATTCCGTATATAAATACAACCGCAAAATACGGCCATAATTTTATCAGGCCTTGCTTTATAGACCTTATAAATCTCCCCTCCGATCTAAAAGAAACATAATAGACAAGAGCTAATAATGGAAAGATAATTGCTGTTTCCCGGCTCAAGAGGGCCAGGATCAAAGACAATAATGATAAAAATAAATATTTTGTCCCGGCCTTATCGAAGAATAAAAGAGAAAGGAGCATAAAAAATACGACAAGTAAGTCGCCTCGGCCGGAGATATACGTCACGGCTTCCGTCTGGAGAGGATGAATGCTGAAAATAAGAGCCGTCAAAAAAGCGACAGCCGTTTTCTGGCTTTTGGAAATGCCTAATTCCAATCCGCGCAGCAGAAAAAAAACAAGAATCGCGTTGGCAATATGGATGAAATTGCTTGTCAGATGCCAAAATAGCGGTTGGGCTCCGGCTACAATATAATTAAGGGCAAATGTTAGAAACAGAAAGGGGCGATAGTAGTTGCTCTGAAGTCCGACACCGGCCAAAACATCATGGGTAAACCAAAACTTAATATTTGTCCACGAAAACTCATGGACAAATATATTATTGATTATCCAGTCAGAGTCATCCCAAAAAAGCTTATTGTTGAGATTAAAGAAATAAACAAAACCCGCGGCAATCATTAAAACGGCAATCGGAAGCCAAATATCCTTTTTTAACGCAAATTTATTCATTAAAATATTTGGATAGAAATTCTCGGGCCTGTATGTTGCCTTTATCTCTTTTTAGAGCTTCTCTAAACATAAATCTGGCCTCGTCAAATTTTCCCAAATTCATATAAACACCGCCTAAAATGAAGTAATAGCGGCTGTCTTTTAGACCCAAGTCGATCGCCTTTTTTATGTTTTCAGCCGCTAATTTTTGTAGTTCTTTATCCGCGTAGGAAGCATAAGCCAATCCTTTGTGAAGATACGGGTACGGATTATCGGAATCAATCTTTATCGCTTCATCGGCAAAGTAAACCACCGGTTCCAGCCATTTAATATTATACAAAAATCGGGACAAATCAACGTTCAAATCAATTCTGTTTTTGTTGGAGTCCCTAATATGGTCTGTAATTTTGTTTGCGGCGTTTATATTTGTAATCAAAAATTTTGAAATAATATCTCCGTTTTTGATATTATTTTTAACTATAATAATTACGTCTTCATTTATATAGGCGGTCTTCCAGTCGGGATTTTTGACAATACTTTCCAAAAAATCCTGTCCCCATGGTGTGGCATCGGCATGACCGAAAAAAATAAAATTAATATTATACTTGTCAGAAAATTCCTCCCATTTTTTTTCATCTTCCTGCATCGGCTTGTAAATTTCGCTGAAAAATTTTACCGAATATGCCTCCGGCCTGTTGTCAACAAAAACTTTTTCATCGGGATAAAGATTTCCTATCAAATATCCGCCGATATCAAAGTTATTAAACATCGGCCCCTCTATTCCATTATCTTTCACAAATGTCACCGCCCGCTCCAGTCCATTAGGCACGGATAATCCGAATGCCTTGGAAGAATTTATGTGCTTATAAAACCAATTGTTGGAAACAAGAAAAATTAGCAAAATCAAAAAGACAGAGACTGTTATTTTAAGAACGGGGTTTATCCGGCTTGATTTTTCTAGTCTGAATCTGTCTTTAATTTTGCCAAAAATATCATTCAAAATTATCGCCATGACCGGAAAGGAAGAAAGGGCATATAGCGGCAGATTGCGGAGCATTCTAAATCCGGCGTAGACAAAAAAAATGGAAATTATGATTTCAAATATTCTATTTTTTAATTTTTTCCCGGTTAAAATAAAAACTATAATCAGAGCCGATGCAGAAAGTTTAAATGTAAAAATAGACAAATTAAAATTGAAAAAATCGGCCAGAAAAAACAAGGTTTGGTTTTCGGCAATGGTATAGCCATACTCATTCAATATATTAAAGGGTAAAATCGCGCCCTGAAATCCCTCGGGGTTGATTAACGTGGCCAAGCTGGTCAATGCTCCAATTAGGGTTATTCTGGCAAGATTTGATTTTTTTGGAGATTCAGAATCGGACGCTGAAGTAAATAAACAATCAAGAAAAAAAGATAAAATCAGAAACGGGCCGATAAAAAAATAAATATGAAAATTCACCCACAAAATTTCCAGTACGGGCAAAAACCATAGCCAAAAATATTTATTTTCATACTTTGCTTTGAAAAGCGCGAACAGAAAAAAAGAAAGAATTGCAAAGCTAAATATCTCAGGCCGAACCTCGGTTCGTTCAATAAAAATAAAAACTGAAAGCAAAAACGATATTAAAAGCGGCCAGAAACTGGAATATTTTTTTATACCAAAAAATAGCAGTAAAAAAACACCAAAAACCAAAAGTACTTTAACCAAAATGAGGCCAGTGAAACCGCCAAAGTTGAAAATGTGATAAAAGATGATCTCACTTAACCAATGGTGGTTTGTGAACGGAGAATTCGGCTCGGTAAAAGAGAATAGATTTGTTTTCGGAATTTCTTTTGTCTGCCAAATAATCTCCCCGACTTTCAAATGCCGGCCGATATCCTGGCCGATGGAATTGAAGCTGTGAACAGATAAAACAAAAAGCAGAGCAAAGGCGAGAACAAATAAATAATTATATTTAAGGAAGAACCACAACCGTTTTGCCATCGCATTGTTTCTCGAAAACCTTAACATAACCTCCCGCAGTCACAAATTTTCCCTTACCATCAACCAGTCGGCCATATTGAATCTTCGCAGTCAGTTCATATCTTTTGCTCTTGGGATTGTCCGGTAATACTACGCTTAATAAACTTTCTCCATTTGGAATGGCAATGTTGCTGAATACGTTAGGGCCTACCGATATGCTTTCGTTAGGTGTTACTGTCCATAAGACGTTTCTGCCAGGATGGTCAATCCCTTTATAGGTAAAGAGTGCGTCTTGATTGTCGTAGGTATTATGATCCAGGAATTTAATTTCGCCTTTTAATGTGCAAGATGCGTCAGCCAATAGCAGATTCCAAGGAACTGGTTCGCCGTAGAATGTAGTCCTGCCATCGCCGGTCGGAAGCGGAACTTTTGAAGTTCTCGGCGAAGATGACGGAGATACCGACGGGGAAACTCCGATTGATTCTTGCGGTGATGATGTTGGTGTCAATGTTTCTAAGGCAACATCGTCTCCGTCCTTAGAAAAATAGAATACTGACGATACTAGTATGGCCACTAAAACTACAGGAATGAATATTTTTTTAATCATCCAATGATGCTATCAAAATATATCAATTATGTAAACCAAAACCCCCGCTCAAGGCGGGGGTTTTGTCTTCCCTAATATCCCTTAGAAATCAGGACATCTGGAATGAGATTACCTCTGGAATGTCGGACCGTACAACGGAACACTTCTCAAGACACCGGTTGTTGAAGCCTGGTCCAAAGAATTGGTGTTTCCTGCATAGTCAGCCACCCAGTTAATCAATCCTGCTATATCATCCTGTAATGTGACCTGGAAGTAGTCCGGAGCCCTGCCGGTCGTTCCGGCGTTGCCATAGTGCTGCGTCGGATTGTCCAGACGGATGCTGAAGGTTCTTGTTCCACCAGCTGGAATTTCTATATCCTGACTTCCAAAGTTGAAGGATATAGAAGCGTTCTTACCAGGCTGTACACCGGAGGCCGCGGCCGCCATGCTGATGGTTTGGCTTGTGTCAGCCGCACCAGGCGTACCGATGCTTCTCAATGTACCCGTATCAATCACGGTTCCGGATTCATCCAATATCGAGAAGGTGGTGCTGGTCGTGGTATTTACCGATGACTGACCGGAAGCCACAATCTCAAAGTTTATAGAACCAGAACTGTTGTGTTCATTGTCAAATCTCAAGTTGGAGCCGGGCGCACCCATGGCTGTTACCGAGAATTTGAACACGATTGGTGTACCGAGCAAGCTGTAAGGCGACGAAAGCGCGACCTGTTCAATCTTCGGGAAGACCCGATAGACATACTGGTCAAACGCGCCGGCCACATCAGCGATGTTCGAACCTGTGCCGTCAATGACAGTTCCTGAACCGTCGCCGACTGCTCTAAAGCCGTTAACATAGCTGTTGTTGAACGAATCCATAAGATCCAAGGAGAAGAATACATCTTGCGGAGTGCTCGCAATTTGAGTCGCACCTTCCGTCTTGGTCTTCATGTTGGCGTTCACGGTAATATCCAAGCTGCCGTCCTGCGGTACATAAGGCCGGTTGGCATCGGTTGACTCCCAATTGAAGTTTACCGAAGCTCCCTGACCGAATGACTGAGTTCTGGTGATGGTACTACCAGCCTTGTTCTTGTAGGACAAGATTACTTCTTTGACGTTCGCGGCCGCGTCTGCCTTTTCAGCGGCGGTCGAAGCAGCAATCGTCAGTTTTTCTATGTACTGGCCTTCATCCGTCGCGCTTATCCTGAACTTGGATATCGGCGCGTTGGTTTGGCCCCAGTAGACAGCACCTTTAACCGGGCTATCAGCCGAGGTGGCCAATGTCATCGAACCGGAATTCTTGACCGTCAAAACTTGGGTCGGGCTGGTCGTGCCGTTTACGCCTGCGCTAGCTGCGCCCGGATTCACAGTGTTGGAATCAGAATCCAATGCCGTAACGTCTCCGGTGGCAGCGATATCAAAGGCATAAAGGTCTCCTGCCGTACCCGATGCTTGGTTATTGGACAAATCAACTCTAACCAGCATCGTTTTGGATGTGCCGGCCGGAATATTCCAATCCAGATTACCGAAGGTCATCGTACCAGTTCCAGAAGTACCTAATGAATTGTTGGTTACTTTTTCTGAACCGGCAATCAATGCGCCAGTTCCAGATTCATATAGCTGAACCTTGGCCATGGCGCTGGAAACCGAGACCGAGTTACCGCCATCTTCGACACCCTCATCAAAGGTTGTCGTATCAGCGGCATAACCGGTTATCTTAATCGTGGTCACTTTAAGTGCTGAAGCTTGGCTGGCGGCAAATGTGATGCCAACCGCGTCAACGTCCTTTGTACCTCGAATCTTTGTCTGGTCACTTGGCGTACCGGCCAAGCTCAAAGTCAAAGACGAAGCGGAAAGGGTAATGTTCGGACCGTTAATATCAGCTCGAGGGACAATATCAGCCGCTGCGACTGAAGTGTTTGTGCCCGAGTATTTCATTACGGTTACATCACCGGCATCATCCGAGTAATCATCAAGAATTGCTCTGATGATACTTCCGTCAATTAATTCACCGGTAACATTGGCTGTGTTTATATCAGCCGTAACCTTGAAGTTATATGTCGTACCGGCCATTAAATCGAGGACATCGGTAAATGATTCCTGAACACCGCCTCCAGCCGGACAGCTGGTTGTGTCGTCGGCATGATCAAATGCTGTGGCATCCTTCGGACCGATGACAACAGTGTTGGTATCCTCGTTCCAGACTTTGAAGTCTGTAACGTCATCCCAATCTCCTTCGGTGGTTTCAGTATCATATGTTCCGTCACCAGCTTGGTCAGCACAGAGAGTAAACTCTGTCTTCTTAACCTCAATGTTGCTGGCGGCAGTCACTGAATACCTCAAGAGAGTAACATCAGTGGCCGTGGTGCCGACAGTGCTGGCATTAGGACCATTGAATACTAATGTCAATGCTCCACCCTGAAGAGTCAAAGTCGTCGCTTCATCGGCGGTATCAAGGGTATTGGTGCCCTCAGCCATACCTTGGCCGTATTGGTCCCCAACAGCTAAAACATCTGAATTGTTCTCAAAATAGAGATCAATCGTTTCATCTTTCTTTCCGCCCACATCTCCATAGACCTTGAATGTGGCATTACCGCCTTTGGCGATAGAATAGCCGGAACCGAGGTCAAATACGAGATAGCTGTCGGAAGTTACCGAACCGGACCATTCCATGGCACCGGTTTTTATCTTGACATTGGTCAAATCGGCCGGTTTCAAGTTTCCGCCGTTTAACAGAGTCAGGCGCTTAACTGAAGCACCTTCGGTATTGGCCGTTAACTTGAATTCCGCGAGCTGGGCTTGCTTCTGACCCACGGTTGGGTTTGAAAGCGAACCGACTTCAGCGACATCAATTGTTCCGGACGAGGTTCCTGAAGTCGTAAAGTTATTGCCGCTTAACGGTGTACCTGAAATAGCGGCTCCACCCGTTGCAACCATGCCCGTCAACTGAAGATAGTTAACGTTGCCGGCCGTATTTGCGGAAGCCATATCAGCCACGATCGAAAAATCTTTTGTTCCATTGACTGCTCCATCAGTGGAGTCCAGCAAGAACGTCACCTCACCGGTCGAAGATGAGAACGACTTGCCTGAAGTCAATCTGCTGGCGCCTTGATATACGAAAACGTTATCAAAGTCGTCTGTCTGACCAGCACCCAATCTCTTCACAGTTAAGGTGTTAACCGTGCCGCTGCCGTTGACTCTCACTCGCAGCATCTCAACGCCAACTGCGTTTAGAGTTATTGTCTGCGCGCCTGGGTTATTTGGAGCCAAGCTTACGGACAATGGGCCGGACGGGGTCGGAGTCGGTGATGTCCCCGGTGTTCGAGAGTAGTTCGGAACCTGGTTTACTGAAGTGTAGTTTGAACCCTTCGCGTACCAGTTGAACTCGTTGTTGTTGATGCAGAATACTTTTTTGAAGAAATTCGCGTCATCAGCAACTGCTTGAGCGCCGGTGGTGTTTACCCAGTGAAGGACACCTGTGTCCTCGCCTGTAGTTTCAACACCATATACTTTCTGATCTCCAGTTTCACAGTTTCGGAAAAGTCCTGAAGTCGGAAATGCGTCGCGCGCTGTGGCGCTGACATTTTTGACACTCGCAAAACCTCCGAGATGACCGTAGAAATTGAAGATGGCCGGATTCAAGAACAATCTCTTGTATCCCTGCTCGTTGACGATGTATATATCCGGATCGTCAGAACCGGCTGCGCTGATCGTATCGCCTTCTCTCAGGCCATAGTCAGAGGGCATTGCCGCACTCGCCGATGGGACGAATACCGCAAACCCAGCCAACGACAATATTGTCGTTGCCGCAGTTAGAGTCGCGATTGCTCTTTTGAGCAAATCTCGATTCCTGCGTGATAAACTATTCATTTTTATTTTTATTTAATTCTTCTGATCGGTATTGCATTATCACTCGAATCGACCGAGGATAACGTGACCAATTCCGGTTCAGAATTTAATACTGACTTTATACTTACTTTCTTAATCGACATTCTTTCTGACTCGAGATTTTATTGAAAGCGCCTGGCGCTCAAACCTCGAGTGAATTTTGCCAGAATCACCCCAACGAAGAATATAATCTTCGCATATGAGAGTTACTCTGCCTCGACCTAGTACATCTCGGGAGTGTCCTTATCGACTGCAAAATTCTTTAAACTCAAAAATTAATATAACTATCGTTTGCAACATTTTTATCTTTCATAGATTAAATTTTCAATGTCCTTTCTTTAGCTATCCGCCTCTGGACTCGATGAATCAGGTTCAGGGGCCGATCTCTAAAAAACAAAAGCAACCAAACAATTGGCTACTTATCCGTTTTGACGAATTTATCGTTCATTTTTATATATTTTCTCTGTGTTACAGGCTTCTGGTTAATATCCACTAAAGACTACACCAGAGAACCCTAAAAGTCAATGAAACCTTATTTATGTTTATTTATTGATATTATATGACCTCCCACTATGCTAAACAATAGGAAAATTGTGGATAAATCATGAATTAATTGTTTACGCTGTTTGTCTTGCCCGGAGTTCCGTTTATGGCTGAACCGCTTGCATCAAGACCGTTCTTAGTCACTCCGTCATTCGTACCCCAACTATTTTGACTTTCTCCCGATCCGGTATTTACCCTTTCCATCGTCGATCTGCTGTCCTTATTTCCGCCATACCAGCCGTTATCTCCGCATGTGACTTTATCAATTAAAACCCCGTTATTATCCCTTAATTCCAATATTTCGCACGAATCTGATAATGCCCCAGTGTAAGTCTGATTCGCCGATACATCGTAAACAGAAGTATCATCTGTTCTTTCCAACAAGAAATATCCATTCGCCGCTATTAAACCACTCATATTTATTTGCGGATCAGGGTTTGACCCTGTTAACGATTTCAGTGTCCAACCTGATATATCAATTGCCAGTGTCGAGTAATTGTATAATTCAATCCATTCGTCAGAAGCAGACGAGCCGGTCCCCATCCAGGCTATCTCATTTATAACGACTTGGTTTGTATTTTGCGGGGTTGGTGTTGGGGTTGCTTGCGGTGAGGTTGTCAAAACCGGTGTCACCTCTGGTGTCGGTAATGGTGTCACTGTCGCCAATGGTGTCGGTGACGTGGTGACAGTTGGTGACATTGTTGGTGTCACCAACTGGGTAGGTGACGGTGACGGACTTGGTGATGGTGACACCTGTGGTGTCGGCGCGGGAGTTGCAGTGCTGTTGGAAGATTTGGGTGTGCCCTTTATTGAATTTCCTTTGGCATCTCTGCCTGTGGAATTTCCAAAAAATGTTTTCCAATTGCTCGGCCCGTTTGAGTATATAAGAGGGTCGATTCTTTCCATTGATAATCTCGACGCGCTCTCGCCGGCATGCCATTTATCGCCCCATGTGCCGACTCTGTCTATCTCGCCACGCGTATTCTTAAGCAGCAGCACTTCGCCTGAATCAGACAGGCCATTACCAAAACCCGTTGTATAATCAGCCTTTATATCGCTAATGGCATTATCATCCGTGCGCTCGATGAGAAAGTATCCCCTGGCGGTAATATGCGTTCCGTTTGGAAAAATAATCTTGGGCGACTCCGACTCTGTAGTCAGCGCCCAGCCAGACATGTCGACATCAAATGACTCGTTATTGTATAACTCTATCCACTCATCGAACGCCGATGCCAAGGTACCGGACCAGCCGATTTCATTTATGACCACTCTGCCGTCATTGGGCATGGTGACGGTTGGTGACACTGTTGGTGACAGTCCGTTGTTTGTTGGTGTCACTTGAGGTGTCACTTGAGGTGTCACCTCAGGTGACACCATGCGAGCAGGTGACAGTTTGGTGTCACCTGCAACCGTCACCTGTTTCGACGAGCTCACAGCAGGCAATAGCGATGGTGACACCTTGGATGATCTGGCACCATTATTTTTTGAGGGAGCTGTGGATAAAGTGCTTTCAACGGCATCTCCAATTGCAGATAATGTCTTTTCTTTGTCGCCTTGATGGGCAAAAATAGTGCTGACGACTGCACCAACCGATAAAGCAAGAATAATATATTTATTTGACCCCATAAACATTAGTCTGGTCTTGAGGAATAAAACACGGCCCTATTTTCATTCATTTTTGATATGAGGCCGGCTGACAGAAGTTCTTTGAGATTTCTTATAACCGTTCTTTTGGGCAGCAGATTGAATTCGTCGACGACGTCTTTCGACCGGACGTTTCGATTTTTTTTAATAAAATCTAGTATCTTTCCCTTGTTTCCTTTAAACAATTCTGTATTTGCTGACCTAGTTGAAGGCCGGCTGGTCGTTTTAGTATTTTTTGGATTATTGGACCTGTAAACATCAACTTTGAGCTGGAGAATATATTTTTTGGCGTTTAGAATTTCTTCCTTAATGTCCGCTTGGTCATGCTCGATAAAATCCAGGCAATCAATCAGTTCATTTAAAATATGAATGAGGGAATTGTTCTTGCCTGAATCAGCAAGAACGGAAATCTGTATATCAATATATCTTTTAATTTTCTCATCGAGTTTTGAAACATAAAATTGGTCGCTTAGCCGAGCAAGCACTTTTGAAAGAGATAGGAGAGAGTCGGCAAAAACAGACATATCTTAAGAACCAGTTTGTCATAATAGAAAAATCAGTCAACAGCCGGGTAAAATTAAAAACGTTATTTCCGCGCTAATTTATTTTTTAATGATCAAGAGTTCGACGTCAAAAATCAAAATAGAGTTCGGCGGGATAAGTCCGTTTCCCACTTCCTTGTCCCCGTAGCCAAAAGCCGGCGGGATTATTAAACGCCTCTTTCCGCCTGCTTTCATTCCGGCTACGCCGATATCCCAGCCTTTAATTACTTCACCTGCGCCGATGGTAAATGTAAACGGCTGTCCCCTGTCCAGTGAGCTGTCAAATTTCTTCCCATCTATTAAATATCCGGTGTAATGAACATTAACGGTATTCCCGTTTTTTGCTTCTGGGCCGGAACCGACTTGAATTTCTTGAGCCGATATTTTATCCATAGGTATTTGTTGATTGCCTTCAGCCGCGCTTGAAACAGCCGGCGAAGAACTTGCTGAAGGCGATTGCTGAGCTGATTCCTTAGTTGAATTAAACTTGCGGACAAAAAGCCATGCCGCCGCCGAAAGCACCGCTAAAACCACAATCCAAATAAAAATATTTTTTATCATTTTATTTTAGTCGGGATGGGTAAAGATCCGGATCGATTTCCCTTAAGAAACACTGTCGGCCCGCGTCATGAGTCCAGTTGTCGGACGGATAAGGATAGACAACGGTTTTTGGGTATGAATCCATTCCGGTAACTTGCGGATCTGACGGATACTTAAATGTCGCGCATAGCTGAAATGACGGACTTGCCGATGTCGATTTGGCCGTAGGCAGATATTCATAAGATGTACCCGTTTCAGGATCAATAGGAGCTCTGAATCCTGGAATTGAGTTGGTCAAATCGGATAAATCACCGGGCAAAACTCTCTTTGACTGCCAATAACTGACAATTTCATTTTGTATTACCTGTAAATCATTTATTCTCCTTTGGTCAAACGCTTTCGCCCTTTGTGTCATCGGGGAGCCGATGACTATAAATCCGCCGACAATAGACGCAGCCACGGCCCCAACTACTATCCAGCTGTAAACTTTGACGCCGGCCAGAGGTTTTTCCTTCAATTGGGAAATATAATAGTAAAAAACGGAGCCGGCGATGAACAACACGGTTAAAGCCTTGAATATAAACCTGATTGTAAGCTCGCCATGGAGCAAACCGTTAAGCACGGCCACCAAATCCCCGATAATAACCAGACCGGCCACAAACAACGTCAGGTAAAGAAGCCAGCGGCGAATTCCCAAATCTCTTTTTTCGGGATTGCCTTCTATGTCCTTTCTTAAAAATCTGGCTACCCACCAAAAAACAGGGAAAATAATAATCAAGGCTGCCATCGCGCCGCGCAGCGGCTCCAAAACGTTTTCTCTGGAGTAATAATGATAATTTAACATATCGGGGTAATAGTTATTAATCAGCTGAAAAACCACGATGCCAAAACTGACGGCGCTTGCGGCCAGTGTGGCGATGGAAAGCAAGTACAAAAAAGTATCGCGGGGCGTGTTTATTTTCATATATTTAATTTAGCACAAATCGTACACATTATCCACACTTCTAAATTCTGAATAAATATATAGTATGAATGTGAAATGAGGAAGACAAAAATTTTAATCTATGGTTTTTTGGTTTTGGCGTCGTTCAGCATCGGCGCCGGCGGGACGTATTATTTTTCCCAGCATCGAACTACCGCTCAAATAAGTGAGCCTGTTGATGCTAATTTGAATGAATACCAAAAATTTACGGCTGAAATTTTTGACACGATAAAAGAAAGGTATTGGGAAAAGATTACCGATGAGCAATTGGCGGCGATATATAAGCTTGGCGCTGAAAAATTGCTGGACAAAAGCCAGAGTCTGGAATCTATGAATCGGAAGGGTGTGTTAAGCATGGTGGATTCGATAACGTCATCGATGCCGGACGAAAAAAAGAAAATTTTTACGGCAGAACTGGCCAACATAGTGCTCGTAAACTTAAAACCTTTCGGCCGCAGCCAGCTTTTGTCAGAAAAGCAGCTGCAGACGATAAGTGAAACGGTTCAAAACAAAGACTCCAGCACCGACTTATACGCCGTTTTGGGACTGGAAAAAGGCGCTTCCCAGGAAGATGTTGACCGGGCGTATAACAATAAAATAAAAGAATCCGGACCGGTGCCTATTCTGGAGAGAGCATATAATGCCCTGCTTAAACCTGAAGCAAAACAAAAATACGACCAATCGGGCATCGAACCGACAGTTGAGCACCGCATTATCAAGCCTGATATTTTTTATATGCACGTGAAAAAAATATCGCCGCAAACTCTGGATGAATTCCAGAAAGCAAGCGACTCGACTGACAGAAACCCGGAACTTAAAACATTAGTTCTTGATTTGAGAGGCAACATCGGCGGAGCCATTGACATAATGCCCTATTTCCTGGGCCCGTTCATCGGACCCGACAATTATGCATACGATTTTTTTCATCAAGACGAGTATGTTCCTTTTAAAACAAAAACAGGCTGGCTTCCCAGTTTGGTAAAATTCAAAAAGGTCGTTATCTTAATCGACGGAGAAAGCCAATCATCGGCCGAAGTCATGGCCGCGACACTGAAAAAATACAATGTCGGAGTGTTAATCGGAAGCCGCACCAAGGGCTGGGGCACAATTGAACAAATTACGCCTATCAAAAATCAGTTTGACCCGACTCAAAAATTTTCACTCCTTCTTGTTCACAGCCTAACTCTCCGCGAAGACGGCCAGCCAATTGAGGGAAGAGGGGTTGAACCGACGATTTATATAAGCGACAAGAACTGGCCAAAGCTCTTTCAAGACTACTATAATTCCCCTGTTCTCATGCAAGCAATAAAGAATTTATTGAAATAATTATCACAAAATGGTATGCTTCATGCTGCCAAAATGATAAGGCTAGTCATAAGAATTTTAGGCAATATTATAGGAATCTACGTCATTTCTTTAATTATCCCCGGATTCAGTATAACCGGCGGCTGGCAAACAATAGTTTTGGCCGGCGTAGCTTTGGGAATCGTTAACGTAATAATCCGGATGTTCACTTTCTTCATTTGATGATTATTTCATACGTACAAATAGGGTTAGCGCTTCTGCTTATAATCGCCATACTTTTGCAACAGAGAGGATCGGGCTTATCTTCGGCTTTCGGAGGCAGTAGCATTGAATACAGCACAAAGAGAGGCGCTGAAAAAGTGATTTTTAACGCCACGATAATTCTGGCTATTCTTTTCTTCAGCATTTCTCTTTGGAGAATAATCGGCTAGGTCTACATAATGCGCAAAGACGACAATCAGCTTGATGATTTTTTTGGATTGAAACCGGAATTGCCGGAGAAGCGGCCAAAAGAGTCGCGATTCAAAAAAATCAAATCTAAAATTAAACTGATACCTAAGGTACTTTCAAAGAAAGAAAGGTATGTTATTTTTTTATTGCTAATACTGATGGCCGGAGCCGTTATTTCAATTCCTTTCACGACTTACAACAGATTTACGACCGCCCAAGCCGAATACGGCGGATCATTTACAGAAGGCGTAATAGGAGAACCGAGGCACATAAATCCCCTGCTTTCCCAAACAAACGACGCAGACCGGGATTTGGTGTCTTTGATATATTCCGGACTTTTAAAGTACAACGAGAACGGAAAACTGATTCCGGCTCTGGCGAAATCATATGAAATTTCAAGTGACGGCCTCAATTACACCGTCTACTTAAAGCCAAACGCAGTTTGGCACGACGGCAGGGCCGTCACTGCCGGCGATATAATATTCACGGTAAACGCGGCCCAGAATCCAGACTATGGAAGTTTGCAGAGAATCAATTGGCAAGGAGTGGAAGTCGAAAAAATCAATGACACCGCCGTGATGTTTAAATTGAAAAATAAATACGCCCAGTTTCTGAACAACCTGACGCTGCCCATCATCCCTGAACACATTTGGTCCGATGTGAAACCTATAAATTTCGCGTTATCCGACTTAAATCTAAAACCGATCGGATCCGGACCGTATCAGTTTAAAAAATTAAAAAAAGATAGCTCGGGCCGCGTCGTATCATATGAGCTTGAGTCGAATAAGAAATTTTACGACGGCAGGCCTTATGTCGACAAAATGACGATTCAATTTTACGGAACTGAAGACGAACTAATCGACGCGTATAATAAAAATGAGGTTGCAAATCTCGGCTACATCAGCCCGCAGAATTTAAAAAAGATTAAATTCAAGCAGCGGTTGCACATTGAAGAACTGAAACTACCCCGATATTTCGCCGTATTTTTCAATACTTCCCAATCAAGATTGCTGGCCGACAAAAATATCAGACTGGCCCTGAATTACGGCACGGACAAGGGAGCTCTAGTTAAAACGATTCTGGATGATAAGGGCAACGCCGTTAATTCTCCGCTGGTTGGAGAAGTTACCGGTATGAGCGATATTCAAAAGTACTCGTATGATCCAGACATGGCAAAAAAAATACTGGCCGCGACCGGCTGGGGAAATCCCGATGAAAACGGAATCCTGTCTAAAAACAAGGACTCCCTTAAATTAACACTAGTTACCTCAACTTGGCCGGAATTATCCCAAGTCGCTAATATTTTGAAGGATCAATGGAAAAAAATAGGAGTGGACTTGGATGTAAAAGTTTACCCGACTACTTCGCTTCAGGACGCCATTAAGAACAGGGATTACCAGATGCTGCTGTTCGGCGAAATATTAACAATCGACCCCGATCCATTCAGCCTCTGGCACTCGTCTCAAAAAAGAGAGCCCGGATTAAATTTAGCGTTATACGACAACAAGACGGCGGATAATATATTGGAAGACGCCCGGCAGACTTTGAATCCTCTGGAGCGCATGAAAAAATATGACGATTTTCAAAAAATACTGGTTGAGGATGCGCCTGCAGTATTTCTTTATAATCCATATTACATTTACGCTCACAGCAAAAACATCCGCGGATTTGAAAGCAAAATTATTTCCATGCCCTCCGACCGATTCGTCAACGTGGAAAAATGGTATATTAACACCAAAAGGACATTCAACTGATGCGAGACGCGATTCTTAAATTCCCTTCCCAAATCGAAATTGGTTTTGATATTGGGAATAAAAATAAGTTTGAAGGCGCGTATCGGAATATCTATATTTGCGCCATGGGCGGATCGGCCATACCCGGCGAAATACTGGCCATTATCCGGCCGGATTTAAACATATATTTAAACTCCGACTACCGCTTGCCCTCGACGGCAACGACGAATGACTTGGTAATATGCGTTTCCTGGTCCGGCAATACGGAAGAAACCATTGCCGCGTACGATGACGCTGTGGAAAGGGCCTGTCCAGTCATTGTTATTTCGAAAGGCGGAATATTGCGCGAAAAAGCTGTCCGACAATCAATATCCGTTGCGGCTATGCCGGATGAAAATGTTCCCGCCCGCTTCGCTGTCGGATATATGTTTGGAGCTTTAGCCGGGATTCTGGGAATTTCTGATTTTAACGTCAGAAATATAAACGCCGAGGCGTTGGAAATCAAAGGCCGCGACATTGCTTCGGAAATTGATGCCAAGATTCCGGTGATATACGGCTCATACAAATGGCGGTATTTGGCTAAATTTTGGAAAACATTGATAAATGAAAACGCCAAGATACCGGCATTTTGGAATTATTTCCCAGTCTTGGGCCACAATGAAATATGCCAGTTCGCCGACAGACATATGCGTTTAACGCCCATTTTATTAAGAAATTTGGACGATTCACCGGAAGCTTTAAAAGACATAAAAGCCACTATTGCAATATTGGATAATATGGAGTATAATTATACTATCATTGATATCTCTACCGGCATGTCAGTGCTGGAACAGGTTCTCAATAACTACATTTTGGCTCTTTGGACTAGTTTTTATCTGGCAAAAAATTTGGGCGTCGATCCAATAGACACTCTTTTAGTAGAGAAATTTAAAAGCTATAAAAATTAAACCTGATGCCGTGGTGGCGAAATTGGCAGACGCGCTACGTTCAGGTCGTAGTGAGAGCAATCTCATGGGAGTTCAAATCTCCCCCACGGCACAAATTTGACGGAGCGGGTAAATTATCTGTGACCCCAAAAAACACTAATCAAATATATTATATATGGAAGATAAAAAAGAATTTGTGGTGACTCCTGTCGTCTCCACCCAAAAAAATGACACTCAAGGCGAAGAGCGGAAGTTTAGCATTCGATCGCCGAGAAAACCAAGGTATCGGGACCGTCGGCCGCAGCAGCCGGTGGTACGCCGCGTTCGGGTTCTTCGTCGCGATGAAAAAGACTACCGAGAAACAGAAAAAGACAGCGGTCTCAAAATAGTCCACTTCGGTGGATTGGGAGAGGTCGGCCGGAATATGTCGGCCGTGCAATATGACGACGAGATAATTCTCATTGATGCCGGTGTTCGTTTTCCGGGTGAAGACATGCCGGGAATAGACGCCATTATTCCCAATGCCAGCTACTTGGATGACAAGAAAGATATGATTAAGGCCATGTTCTTTACCCACGGCCACATGGACCATATCGGAGCCTTGCCTTTTATACGAGACAAGATCGGCGATCCTGACATATACGCCGCCGCCCTGACTCGGGCCATCCTCATAAAGCGGATGGAAGATTTTAAAACCCAAAGACCCCTGGACATAATTGAGATAAAGGCCGGGGAGGAAATTAAGATTAGCGACAAATTAACTGTCAAAGTTCTTAGAATCAACCATTCTATTCCCGATGATTTGGAGATTGTAATCAAAACTCCGGTTGGAAACGTCGTCCATACGTCCGACTATAAATTTGACGACACGCCAGTCAATGATTTGCCGGCTGATATCGAGGGCATGCAGAAAATAAGCGAAGAGGGTGTTCTGTTGCTGATGTCCGACTCAACGGGCGCGGAAAAAGAAGGCCACTCCATGTCCGAAGCGGAAGTTACAGCCAGCTTGGAAAAGTTATTCGCGGAAGCAACAGGCATGATTATTTTAGGCACGTTCGCGTCACTGATTAATCGTATCCAACAGGTTATTACCATTGCGGAGAAATTTGGCCGTAAAATTGTTTTTGACGGCTATTCAATGAAATCAAACGTGGAAATATGCAAAAAATTGGGATATTTAAAAATCAAGAAAGGCACGCAGATTAGCATGGAAGAAATCGACGATTATCCTCACGACAAGGTTGTGGCCGTAGTCACCGGCGCCCAAGGTGAAGGCAATGCTGTTCTTATGCGTATTGCTTCCGGAGACCATCGCCACATAAAAGCCAGAACAAACGATACATACATATTCTCTTCTTCCGTTATTCCCGGAAATGAAAGAAACGTGCAATTCTTGAAAGATCAGCTTTATCGCAACGGCGCCAAAGTTTTCAATTATTACATGCTTGACGTCCATACCGGCGGACATGGAAACAAAGAAGATTTAAGAAGAATGATTCGATTGCTCAAACCTAAATTTTTAATGCCCATCCACGGCCAATACTCAATGATGGTCAACCATGGCTTTTTGGGAAATGAGGAGGGCATCCCGAAAGAAAACGTGATTATCGCCGATAACGGCTCGATTGTTCACGTTGAAAAAGACAAATGGTGGTTCGATAAAAAGATGGCCCCATCGGAATATGTTTTTGTTGACGGTCTCGGCATCGGTGACGTGGGCAATGTCGTTCTTAGAGACAGACAAATATTGGCCGCCGACGGCTTCATCACTCTCGTCGTCCTAATCGACGCTCAAACCGGAAAAGTCAAAGGCAGTCCCGATATCATTTCCCGAGGATTCATATATCTTAAAGAAAACAGGGAAATGCTTATGCACGTCAGAAAAAAGATTCGATACATCGTGGAAAATCACGCTCCGATTGGCGGCCAGCCGAATCTGGCGTTTATAAAGGAAAATATCCGAAACCAAATCGGCCAATTCTTGTTCCAGAAAACAGAGCGCCGGCCAATGGTTCTCCCTGTAGTAATCGAGATCTAATCTTCAACTCGCACAAAGACGCACTTGTGTATTTGTATTGGCTATTTTATATTTTTTCGATATTCTAAATATATGTCTAAAATCTTCTCCGGCATTCGTCCTAGCGGCAAGCTGCATTTGGGAAATTATCTGGGGGCAATCAAGAATTGGATTTCCCTTCAGGATGAAGCCGATCAGGCCATATTCGCCGTCGTCGACTACCATGGCATAACGACGCCGTTTGATCCGAAAACTTTCCACCAGCAGGTAATGGATGTCATTTTAGATTATCTGGCTGCTGGATTAAATCCCGACAAGTCTCTTCTTATACGCCAATCGCATGTTCCTCAACATACGGAATTGGCCTGGATTTTTAATACCATAACCCCGGTCAGCTGGCTTGACCGCCTGCCGACATACCGTGAACAGCTTGAGAAAACAAAGGCCAACAATATGGGACTTCTTGACTATCCTGTTTTAATGGCCGCCGATATTTTGGTATATAAATCGGATTTGGTGCCCGTCGGAGAGGATCAACTGCCCCACATAGATTTGACCAATGAAATCGGGGCCAGGTTCAATTCTTCGTTTGGAGAAACATTTCCGAATGTAAAAGCCAAATTAACGGAAGGGGCAAGGATAATGTCTCTTAAAGATCCTCTGGCGAAAATGTCAAAAACCGGTGATGAAGGCATTGCATTATCCGACTCACCCGATGAAATTGAAAGAAAAATATCCGTGGCCACGACTGATTCAGGAAAAGAAATACACTATGACGAGAAAGAAAAACCGGGCATTTCAAATTTAATGACGATATATCACCTGCTGTCCGACAAATCCTTAACTGATATCGAAAGCGGCTATGCCGGTAAAACATATGTCGAATTCAAAAAAGACTTATCGGATATAATCGTGTCTTTCTTGCAACCGTTCCAATCCCGCCGTAAAGAATTCGAGAACAACTTGGATCAAGTGGTATCAATACTGGAAAAATCAGAACAAAAATGCCGCGCCTTGGCGGACGAAACTCTTTCTGATGTCAAGTCCAAAATGGGATTGATTTGACTTATTTCACATTGAAATTCTCATCCTTTGCTGATATAATTTCAAGGTTTAGTTCTTGAAAATTATTCCGCGGTAGCTCAATGGTAGAGCGGCGCCCTGTGAAAGAATCGCAGCTTTCAGACGAAAGTCTGACTGAAACTTTTCGGGATATCGGTGAAGCCTTGACTGGTAATACCGAGGGAACCCCGACAATAAATGTCGGGGGCACCGTAGAGACTAGATACCGAAGATCCGTACGATTAAATTCACGGATAAGATATAGTCCACGCCGTAACGAAAGTTATGGATTATGTGTAAGGCGATGGTTCCAGGTTCGAGTCCTGGCCGCGGAGCAGACATTTACAAAATACCACTCGAGTGGTATTTTGTTTCTTATCGAGAGAAGGAGTTATCAATGTCCGAATGTAAAATTATCAATTCGGTCTTTCTTGGGCACCAGCTCGAGACAACAGGTATTGAAATAAGTGTAGGCGTAGGCCGTGTAATAGGAAGCGCCACAAAAGTGATCCGCATTGGTCTTCCCATGATTTCGATTCTGACAGCCGAAAGCACTCCCCAAATTGCCAAGATTGATCCTGGCGCCGAGGACGCATTTCTGGCAGCAGCCGACACTTTACTGAAAGGCGGCACGGAGTTTTACACTGTACTTCGTCCAGACTGGGCACTGGCGGCATTAAGCTGGAAAGCCGTGCCAACATATGCTTAGCCACACTAGCCACCAAGAATTGGAGAAGTCTCCTCGCTGACCGAGAACGGTCATTTTTTATTTGTCTAATTTTAGGTTTTAACGTCGCCCATCAGGGGTGTTTTATTTGAAGTTAAAACCTGAAGGTGGTTAAATTGGGGCATGGAAAATAAGATTTTTATTTACGGTGTCCCTGGGGCTGGAAAAACTACCTACAGTATTCGCTTAAAAAATGAGCTGGGTTATCCGGTTGTAGAGGCTGATTATCTTCGCGAAATTGCTCAAAAAGAAAAATCAGAAGCGGAGGACCCCTTTTTATACATTGGCACAAAAGAAGCGTGGAAAAAGTTTGGTGAACTCAATGAGGAAAATATAATTAAAGGTCTTAAAGCAGTTCGTACGAGTATGATGCCATATGTAAATCAAGAGATACTTAAATACCCTAATGAACTAATAATGGAAGGGGCTTTTTTAGAACCTCAACAATTAATTGGAAAAGGCAAGCTTCTCTTGGTGGTAACTACAGACGAAGAACAACATCGAAAACAATATTTTATTCATCGAGAACATTCTTCTCTTCACGAGGAGACATTTACAGCTGTTCGTATAATCCAAAAGTATTTAATTGATGAGACTTCTCAGTACTCAGTAGAGATTATCGAGAATAAGTTCTAACATCAGAGAACCAGATGAGCAACGATAAAATACTAGATTTTATCTAGTATTTTATTTTACCCCAGTGTGGACGTCCGAACTTTTTTGTAATATCTTTATTTCTAGTTCTAATATATACGGAGGTTTAATATGCGCTGGCGGTTAACTTACGTCATGAGATCACATGGTATGACGGAAGATGAGCCACTTTGGACCGATGAGACACATATCTGGAACATGGAAAATATAGAAACAGATGCCGACGCCTCAGAAAAAGCAAAAACTTTTTTAGAAAATCTTAGGCGTAAGAATGGCTCAATTGAGCGATATGACTTAGTTCGTATTGTTCAAGAAGAAGTTGTCGTCTCCGTTAAAATACCACCCCTGAAATCCTATTCAGAGTTAAGGTGTCCAAAGAATGTTGGAGCAACATAAAGCGGTGCGATAATATCAATCCGCTTTTTATTTTTTATCTAATTTTAGATTCTAACATTTCAGATTCAGTGGAGCAGATTAACAGAGGGTGTTTTAAGTGATATACTATAATCATGCAAAAAATAACTACAAAAGTTTTCGTTTGGGCGTCAATTGCTTTTGGTATTGTGGGGCTGTTAATGGTTATAACCACTTCTCCCGAAAGTGACGGTCCCAATGTGTATTTGTTGAAACTTTTATTTACGGCCGTTATCGTCATCTTGGTCTCCTTCGCCTTGACCGTGGCCGGTAGGTACTTCAACAATAAGTCTTAGTCTTTAGTGAAAGGTGTTAGATTCATTAAGGAACCGACGAATGTGGGGCCTTCTACTATTGCTATATTTGACGATACTTGCGGCAACCTGATACAAATTGCCCAGCTTAACTGAATCGTGTATAATAACTGGGATTAAATTAATCTAAAAACATGGCAAAAAGAAATTCAGGGTTGGGAGCAAGCCGTAAGCGCAAGACTCACTCGCCTAAGACAAAGAAACGTCTTGCCGCAAAGAGAGAAATGCTGGCGGCAAGAAAGCGCAGATAGCGTAAAACAGTTTAGGAAGAATTATAATTTTAAGGCATGGATATCTGGACAACCTTAACGTCTAAGCCCGTCCTCATTGGTCTGCATCTTGGATTTGCCATTTTGGGGATTGATGCTTTCCTTTGGCTTTTGGGCGAAGTTGTGGCAAACGCGGGTTCCATGTTTAGACGGACTCTGGCCGCCGTGTTGGGCTTGGCGGGATTTGTCGGTGCTTGGCTGATTGGCGGTTATTATTATGTCAAATATTACGGGCCGATTGTAAAACCAATCATCAAAGCCGGCTCCGCTCCGTGGGCTCATGCCATTGCCATGGAAGCTAAGGAGCACATTTTTCTATTCTTAATTCCCATGGCCGTCACCGCCTTAATTCTTTCACGCTTGTCGCCGGATGAATTGGATACGTTTAAGTTAAAAAACAGTTATATCGCCTTACTAATAATTATCTCGGGATTGGCATTAAGTTTAGGGCTTATGGGTTATATTATTTCCGCAGCGGCGAGGTGGGCATAAAATCTAATGGCTAAAACAGAAACAATCTATACCTCGGCGATGTCGGCAGCGATTACGATTATTGTTGTCGCTTTAATTACGATTCTGGCCGACACAAATCTCGCCTTTAAAACATGGCTGGCCTCATGGACCGGCCATCATTGGGTGACAAAAAGTTTTATAACCGCCATTTTATACCCCCTATTCTTTGTCTTGCTTAGAACGAGAAAACCGCGCGTAAATGACGCAGGAACAGCGACGCTGACTCTAAATCTCGTCGCCATTGCTGGATTTGTTTTAATACTCGCTTTTTACTTTTTCGAATATCTCAAATAATTACTTTTTTGAGATTTGCTGCCAGAGCCAGATGCCGACGAGAACCAGATCCACCAGAACCACGGCCCATGTTATGAAGCCGAGAGATCCGATCCCGCCCATCATGCCCCAGTTTTGATATCCCATCATTATTCATGTATAGCAAAAAAATGTATTTTATGCTACAATACAAGAAATGAAGCTCCTGGCCGTATTAATCATAGGAATATTCGTAATCGCCGGATTTAATCTGGCAACTATGGATCACCATAATGCCTGCCCTTTTGATTCCACGATTGCGTCAGATTGCGCTCTGGTCAGAAGCTCTTTTGATTCTGCGACTTCTCACCTATCAGCTTTTTCTCAGTTGTCTCTGGCCACGATTTTAGTTACATTTTCTCTTTTGCTTTTGCCTATTTTTTTGTTCTTTCTGCGTACATATTCCCATCCCGGGTTATCATTATCTTTCCTTAGAGAAAGATCAAGGAATAACAAGACGCCTCTTGAACAAAGATTGAGGTTTTGGTTTTCTTTGCACGAAAATAGCCCAACTGTCTCTTTAGGGCGCGCATAGCTTTGACTTGAGTCGAAAGTCTGCTTGTTCGCGCCGCAAATCCTTACACAAGGATTTTTTTGTATTTAACACTAAAGATATGAACAAACAAACATTAATTATCATAGCCGGTGTAGTTGTAATCGTGGCCGGATTCATATGGCTGGCGCGGCCGGCGGCAGATACGATCCGAAAAGAAGAGAAAACCGATGCTGTTTCCGATTTTCTGGAAATTCCGGAAAAATACTATGACTTCGGAAACATATCAATGGCCAACGGTAATGTCAGTCACGCATTTAAAGTAAAAAACGCCGGCTCTGAAAAAATTACTCTTGATAAAATGTATACGTCCTGCATGTGCACAAGCGCGGTTATGCAGCTGAATGGAAAAGAGTACGGGCCATTCGGCATGCCCGGCCATGTCGGCATACCGAAAATAAACGCGATGCTCGAGCTCGGCGATGAAGCTGTAATTGAAATCGTATTTGATCCGAATGCCCACGGCCCGGCTGGCATCGGAAAAATCGAACGCACGGTCATTATTGAAAATTCAGCCGGCGGGCCTATCATGTTGAATTTTAGCGCCAACGTCACACCATGAAAAAATTAATATTTCTAATCGCAATAGCGGTAGTGCTGACGGTGCTCGTTTTTGTTCTTAAATCTCCGGTCGGGACAAAAATGGTTTGGAATATCAGCAGCCAAGGCTCGTGGCTGCTGCCTCTTGTAGGCGTCTCTGCGCTGATTGACAGCATCAACCCCTGCGCTTTCTCGATACTACTTCTGACTATCGCCTTTCTGTTCAGCATCGGCAAATTAAGAACAAGTATCCTCAAAATCGGAATATTCTACATTCTGGGAATATTTATCGTCTATCTGTTAATCGGTCTTGGCATTACCCAAACCCTACACATATTCAACACACCCCATTTCATGGCCAGACTCGGAGCGATTCTTTTGATTATCCTGGGAATGATTGGTCTGATTAATGAATTCTTTCCTGCTTTCCCGATAAAATTCCGTATTCCCCATGCCGCTCATCGTAAAATGGCCGAGCTCATGGAAAAAGCTTCTCTTCCGACGGCATTTGGTTTGGGAGTGCTGGTGGGAATATGCGAATTCCCTTGCACGGGCGGACCGTATTTAATGGTCTTGGGACTGCTGCACGATAACTTAACTTACCTTTCTGGAGCCGGTTATCTGCTTCTGTACAACTTAATATTTGTTTTGCCTTTGATTGTAATTTTGCTGATTGCCAGCAATAAAAACATGCTTGAGAGGGTAAAGAATTGGCAAATGAAAGAGAGAAATCAAATGCGCCTTATTGCCGGAATTGCCATGATTGGGCTGGGAATATTAATTCTAAACATATGAGAATAAAAATATGTCTAATCTGCGTGTTAGTGAGCGGACTGTGGCTTATATTGAGCGCGGGTATCGCCTGGAGCTTTCTTGCCGCTGATAAATTAATCATTCCGATTTCATTGCTCATGGGCGGCACGGTTATCGGCATTTCCGATATGGGCCCAAAGAGATTGGCCTGGGCCAACCGCAAGTCTAGGTTATGGAAATTAATTATCATCGTCATCGGCTTTCCTTTGGCATATCTGGCTGTGACAAACATATCCGTCCCGGTTGTTATCGCCGATTTTATATTCCTTCTGGTAATCGCCTCCTTGTTTTTCATTAAGAGAGAACCCGAACATTCTTTACAAGAGAATGTCCGGAAAATAGAAAAACAAATGGAAGAATGCTGTTAAATGAAAAAATATATCATAGGAACATTGGCTCTCGCCTCCGGATTTGCACTTTTTTGGATATGGCTGGGCGGGGTTGGTATTGAGATTAAGACAGCAGGCGTAAGATTGCCTTTTTCTCTGGCTGATATCGGGCCGAAATTAATTGAGTTGGGCGTTATTGATGAAAACAAATATTCGAGCCCCTATTTAACCAGACAGTACGCACCTCTGGAAATATCAAGCGAAAACAGCCGAGATATCCTAAACATATTATGGGGTTTCGGACTGGCGAACAAAAATGAAATACTAGAAACGGGCCCAATGGCGGATCCCAAATACGGCGGGCCGGAAGGATTTGCCTCCACCGGCGGCTGGACAATCGGCACTAACCATCCCATGTCTCACTATTCAAAACACGATATTGTGACGCTGAACGCCCAACAGCAGAAGCTAGTGAATTCTGTTTCCAAAAGAATATTCCGGCCCTGCTGTCCCAATCCCGCTTACTTTCCCGATTGCAACCACGGTATGGCCATGCTTGGCCTCCTGGAATTGATGGCCCACAACGGTCTGGATGAAAAAAATATGGAACAATACGCGCACAAAGTAAATGAAATGTGGTTTCCCGAGTTAAGGCAAAATTCGAGCTGCGCGGTATAATTATATGACAAAGCTTGACATGTTTGGTATAATAAAAATAAGAGGGAGGTGGTTCATTTGAAGAAGTGGATGTTGCGTGCGGTGGCTCATTGTTCGGAGGGCTGCTGTACCAAGGGGCGGTGCTCCCGCCGCCCCGCTTTAAATTTAATTAAATTAAAATAATATGATTAATACAAAACATTTATTAAAAGTGTCGTCAGCTTGGATTTCGATTGTCTATATTATCTGCTTTGTCGGTGTGGCCATGTTCCCAAGCATCAGAACAGATTTTATGACATACGGCTTGCATACGAGAATGATGCTGGGCGATAATCTGGTAACATTGAACACGTTTATTTCCGGTTTAATTATCTGGAATATTATAGGATTGCTTGGAGTATGGCTTTTTGCCGTGCTATTCAACGGAATTAAAAAGTAACATCCGGGCTTAATCGCTAATCAAAAAACCGTCCTGAGTTTGGCGAAGGGCGGTTTTTTGATTCTTAGAGTCTTTCCAATGTTTTCAGAGTGCGTTCGGGAAAATATAGAAATAACAGGCCGATAATAATGCCAATTACCGCCGTAATGACATGGCCGCCGCCAAAAAGCCAATTATCAAGCAAGTCCAGCAAAATCCATATCCCCCGCCAGACCAGGACCAAGCCGATGGCGATAATGATACTTTTACTGAAATAGTGGAGTCCGAAGTTATTGGCCATGCTTATATTTTAAATAATCCCCACATTTTTACAATACCATGCTCATCCAATTTTTATTTTCCTTCTGTTATCATTGAATAATGCGAAAAATTATAATTTTGTCTGCCTTGGTTGTGGCGGCCGCGGTTATGGGTTTTATTACGATAGCGGACGATATCGGCGAAATACCGTTATCCGAACCCATTTCATCTTCTTCGCCATCGCCGGCATATTCCGTACAGCCGACGAAAAGTGTCAGCCCGACCCCCGTATCCGAAGCGAACATATTAATCCGCAATGTTCCCTTTACGCCCCAAGCTCCGACCGGTAATTGGAGCGATGAAAGACAGCAAGACGGCTGCGAGGAATCCTCGGCATTGATGGCCGTGGCCTGGGCCAAAAATGAAAAATTACCGACATCGGCTGAAGTCGAAAAAAAGATTATAGCAATATCAAATTACGAGCAGCAGATATACGGAGAATTTCACAGCACCAACGTCAGCGATACTGTCGAAAGAATATTCAAAGGATACTTAAAGTATAACAATGTCGAGGCTAGATATAATATTGATAAAAATGACATAATTGATGAGTTAAAAAAAGGAAATCTCGTAATCGTGTCCTTGAACGGACAAAAAATAGGAAACCCCTATTACACGCCGCCGGGACCCTTGGAGCATGAGCTTGTCATCAAGGGATACGATCCGGCCAAAGACCAGTTCATAACAAACGACCCAGGAACAAGACGCGGTGAAAATTACCATTATCCGGCAAACACGCTCATGGCCGCCATATACGACTACCCGACCGGGCACAGAGAACCCGTTTCCAGAATAATCAAAGCGATGATTGTGGTATCAAGGTGATATTTTTCTCACGGTATATTCATGCAGTTGGGGTAATAATATGGGGAGTAATATTGATGCGGTTAATTCGTCTTTATATACAGGTCGAGGACGAAAAACAATAACCTAGCGCGTTTGAACAACGCGCTAAAAACAAATGAGATCATTAGCAACTGCTTTGCTCATCATTGCCGTCATATGGGGCGGATGGTATGTATGGTCCCAGCGCGGGAATGATGAAACGGCGGTAGCCACAGAAACGCCATCGCCGACATTCTTCAGGGGTGAAGGAGGGCAAGATATAGAAAATGAGTCTGTTCCTTTTGATCAGGATATGGAAAGTCCTGTTCCAACGCCCACGCCGATTGTTATATTTCGGACTGTGACTCCACAACCGACCCCAACGCCTGTGTTGGCCTTCAGAGCCGTAAGTTCACTGAATGGATCGGGCCAATTTGGAGTAGCTTTGATATCAGCCGACGTGAACGGCAATGCCAAAGTCTGGTTCAATGTAAACGGTTCGCCGGCGGGAGTTTTGCAACCTGCATTCATATATTTAGGCACTAACTGTATGACTGCGGATGTTCTTGGATTCAGACTGGAACCGCTCTTCGACGGCAGTTCCACGACAACGCTAAATATTAAGGCCTCCAATCTTTTGGCCGGAAATTATGTAATTGTGATACATAAATCGGCTGATGAAATGGAAACCAGATTCGCTTGTGCCCAAATATAGCAATTTAAAACCACCGGCATTTCTGCCGGCGGTTTTAAATTATCTCGCCTGGCTTTTCCACCAAGACACTATATACGTCGCCGTTTCGCTCACTTTCAAAGCGGTTGTGGAATTTCCAGTCCGAACAAAAAAGTTCTCGCTATCATCGGCCCGAAGATATGCCGGCTTATCCGCCGGATACACGCTAACCAAACAAACATCTTTCTCTTTAATATTTTCAAACTTCATATGGACATAGCGGCGGAAATCAGCCCCCACTGACTGCATGAATATATTATTGAAATGATTTTCGAATCCGTCGCGATTAGGTTTGCCCAAGGATTTGTAATCATTCTCCACGCCTTCAACTTCGCCAAAGTCACTGACTCCGATTATCAACTGTCCGCCTTCTGAATTTAAAAATGCGGTCACGGTTTTTAAAACTCCTCTCTCCAAATTTTTATTGACTCGGTTTTCTCTGACATCCCATCTGAATGTTGATTTGAATTCAAGCTTCGAGTGCTCCCCTAAATTCAGCAATTCCGGAATATTTTCGGAAAATTTTATTTCTGTGGAGTCGCGGCGCAGAATTTTCAAAACAGATTCAATTGAATTTCTGTATGTTTTCGGATTGGCGACCATCGGCATTGATATGATATTCTCTGTGCCATCTTCTCGAATCATTATTTTCCCGTACGGCACAAGCCAGGAAAGAAGGCCCTCGGACATAAACACGGAAACGGGGTGGGATATTTTTTTAATCGTTCTCTTTCTCAATATCATGCCCCAAGCGTGAACCACCTTGTCGTTACTGACATAATATCTGTCCCGAGACCAGCGCAGAAATACGATGATGAATATCAATGCTTCGACAAAAACGATGCCGGCCAACTGGGCAATCTGATACGGAAGAAACGCCGTTAAATTGAATTGCCTGTATATCTGGGCATAGTTCGTTAAAATGGCCAGCATGAAGAAGATGGCCACGGCTAAACCTTCTATGACAAGAAAGTTTCTCAATATTACAATCGGGCTTATTTTTATTACTATCTGTCTCATTTAATATTCTTAAAATCCCGTATTACCTCTTCAGCGTGAATCTCGGGTTTGACGTTCTCGTATATCTTGAATATTTTTCCGCCGGGAGCGATTAAAAAAGAGGTTCTCATGATGCCCATATACTCCTTGCCCATAAATTTCTTTTTGGCCCAGACTCCGTATTTTTTTATGACTCCCTTTTTCTCGTCTGCCAGTAAAGTGAACGGCAAACCGTATTTATCCCTGAATTTTTTGTGGCTTTTGACCGAATCCGCGCTTATTCCAAGAACCGTGATTTTCAGTTTCTTGAAATCTGGCAGATTATCTCTAATCATGCAAGCCTCTTTGGTGCATCCCGGCGTGTCGTCTTTGGGATAGAAATAAAGCAAAACCCATTTGTCTTTGTAATCTTTCAGAGAATGCGATTTTCCGTCCTGGTCTGAAAGTTTAAATTCCGGCGCTTTGGATTTGATTTTTAGTTTCATAAAATGAAGCTGATTTGCCAGTAAAAGGCATTTTAAGGCCATTTTATCAAAAATTAACCCTAGCTTCTATTGCTTCTAATTATACCGCAATTATTCACCGCTAAACATTGGGATGCCCAAGCGCCTTCTTTTAGTTTCACCCAGAAACATATTTTGCTTGCGTTCCGGTATATCGCCCCGATCTCCAAGATGTTGACTGTATTTATTGGCCAGAAAGCTCGATGCGAGATAGAGCTTGTGCTTGCCGTACTTTTTATTGACCGCATCCACGGCCTCATAGAGTTTTTTCTTTTCAGTCATCTTTATGGCATCGCCGAATAAATCTAATTGGGCTGTCTCATCTTCTTGAAGCCCCAGTAATATTACACTCGTAGCCCGATACTCTGTCTTCGAATAAAAAAATTCGTCGAAATGCTCGTCAGCCAATTTAATTAGGTCAGCTGGAATGGCCGTTAAGCGAGAAAGCTTTAACTCTAAGCCGGTATGCCTGAAATCTTGCTGTCTAAGATAAAAGGCCACCCCGCTGGCCGCAAGGTTATACCGCCTGGCTTTGATGCAGGCATTTTCAATATTTTTTGAAAGCTGGGAAAAAACATACTTTCTGTCCCTAGAAGGCGGAGTAAACGTTTTGGTCTTTCCGATAGTGTAATAGTTAGTTTTAGGTTCGGTTTCTAACTGAAAGACATACTCGCCATTCAGTTCTCGCCAGATCTCTTGAAAAGGCTTGCTCAAATTTGTCTTGATCCAATCCCAATGTTTCCTCGCAAAATGCAGTGCAGTAAAAATTCGATGCCGTTCTAAAAAAGAAGCCGTATTAGAGCCGATGCCCCAAATCTTTACGGCCGGCAGCTTCTCGAGATAGGTTGGAATGTTTTGATAAGGAATGATGGTTAGACCCGATGGCTTTTTCCATTTTGAACCAAGCTTAGCGATAGATTTATTGACTCCTAAGCCGACAGAGAAGGTAAAACCTAAAGCAGCATCCAAGTCTCGTTTAATAGATTCTGCGATTTCAGGATAACCCATTTGTAGCGTCCGCCGCATGCCTGTTATATCAGCAAAGCATTCATCAATTGAATATTCTTCAACTTCAGGAGTATATCGCCTGACTATCATAAAAAAACGCTTTGATAGCAGGCTATATGTTTCATAATCAGAAGGAAGCATAACTACACCAGGACAAGTCTTCTTGATTTCGTGTAGACTCATTCCACGAGTTATACCAAGAGCCTTAGCTTCATAGCTTATTGAAGCGGCTATGCCGCGCTCCTTGCCCGTTATCACGGGCTTGCCTTGTAATTTAGGATTGCGAGCCTGCTCGCAACTAGCAAAGAAGGCGTCGCCATCAATATGAATTATTGCACGGGGAAAAGAGCTTATATGAGACATATTAAAATTTGTACTTTCTGATAACCGAGACTAAGACAGCCGCTACTTTAAGCTCTTCATTCGGATATATCAACCCGTACTTTTTATTTGCCGCTTCAAGATATACTTTGCCATTCCTCTTCCTAAAATACTTCAGCGTCCATTCACGATCTATTTCAGCCAAGACAATATCGCCGTCTTTTGCCTGCCTGCCTCTTTCAACTAAGGCCATATCGCCGTCCATAATGCCTGCTCCACTCATTGAGTCGCCCTTCACCTTAAAGAGATAGGTCGCTTCTTTGTTTCGGATAAGATAGTCATCAAGGTTCATTGTGTTCGAAATTTCTTCTTCGGCCGGACTTGGCCAGCCAGCCGCTACGGTTCCCAGAATGGGCAATTCACTAAAGATGGCAGTGGGTAACAATCTACCGCTAGCATCTTTTCCTATGAGGCCTTGATCCAAAAGCTTGGCGGTAAATTTATATGCAGGACTCTTAGATTTTAGACCAAAAAGCTTAACCAGTTCTCCGTAACTAGGCATTCGCTTGTGCTTTCGATAAAAGCTGATTAGTTGCTGGAAACGGTCTTGAGACATAACCACAGTATAGAGAACGTTCGTTCTCTGTCAATTTACATCTGTGGAAAAAGAGGATAAGAAGGATTCATGGCCCTAAGTACCAGGTATACAGCTTTCGTCCCTGTCACCAAGTCTTGGCTGCCGATAGTCAGAAATAATTTCACTGATCTTGATGCCCTTTTCTTTAAGGAACGGGAATAGAACTTCTTTATCGAAGTTTATTGAAGGACGAATTTTGTAATGCTTACCGCCCTCGGCGGTAAAGTCATTTTGTAAGTCTACAGACAGAAATTGATATCTCATGTATTTTCTAAGGGGTAAATATCAAAAGCCACTTCTTCGTAGGGATGTACTTTCTTCATTGCCTCGACCACTTGTTCCAGTTTTGCTTTTTCGCATACAAACTCAATTCGTTCTTCTTCAACAACTTCAGATTTTCCAACTTCTCCTATCATTGGGTTAGCTCCTTGTAACGGCAAGAAGCGACCCTGTCCTTTTGATGAGAAAGAACAATGACTATAGTTTCCAATTTTTCCAGCTCCAGCATCGCCGACAGCTTTTCTTACCGCGTCGGAGTGGATCTCTGGAACAAATACTACGATTTTTACTTTTTCAGTATTCATGAATTATGTTGCTGTATTTTAAATACATGCGTTTCTTTTGGTGCTGATTCTTCTGATAGCTCTAGTAATTCAGAGTTCCCAAAATGGAACATGCTGAGTACTTCTTTCCAGTCCAAATTATAGTAGGCAGTATAAATCATTTTCCCGAAATCGCCATGTGTCACAAGTAGAATGTTCCCGGCTTTGTGTTTTGTCTTGAGTATGTCTAATAACTTATTCGCCCTTTCAATAAGTTGCGGGAATGTTTCAGCGCCATCAGGATTTAAAAAGTAGCAAATGGTATCGGTTTGAAAAATATCAGGAGAGCAGACATCTTTTATAGTGTTCTGCAGTTTTCCGGTCATGATGCCGAAATCTCGCTCAATTAAATCAGCGAGTGGTTCTGGTTTTTTGATGTCTAGCGTATCCGTAATTATTTCGGCTGTTTTATATGCCCGCTGAAGTGGCGAAGTATAGACGTGGTCAAAATGGATACCCGTATCTTTAATCTTGTTGGCCACTTCGTTGGCCTGTTCAATCCCCTTTTCAGATAGTGGCTCATCCCTTAAACCATTCAAAATACCATTTGCATTGTCTTTGTCTTGTCCATGTCGAGCTAAATAAATTTTGAGCATATTTATAGAAAATCTATTTGTTCCTTAGGGATATCCTTGGAAATAGCATAATCAGTTATTTCTTGATAAGTCTTTTTGTCGTCTCGCTTAAAAACATAAATTCTGCCGCCTTCACCGTCGTCGGCACCAAAGGCACAGATGACCGTATCCCTATCATTAGCGAGCCAGCCATCCATATACCAAGGAGATGGACCCTCGTAATGTTTTATCATAGCTTTCTGGATTTCTTTGATTTGACTAAATGGAACTTGAACTTCAAGTAATTGATTCCAATTAGGATCATCGGCAAATATTTGCAAAACTTTTTGAGGGAAATTTGCAATACAAGACTTATCAATTAATGCGCCCTCGACAACCCTTATCACACATTGTTCGTTTGGTTGTAATTCCATTACGGCCATAATAGCTTAAAAACTGGGAGATTTAAAGATATGGCGACTCGATTATAAAACCACCGAATTCGGTGGTTTTATAATCTTGATTTTAACCCTACTCGGACGATTATATTTACTATAATTCTCTAGTCCACACCTGGGAAAGTCTACCGCTTAATTCCGTAATAGTCCCAGCCCTTTCAAAACCAAGTTTATCATAAAATGGCCAGCTTTCTTTCCACCGATTAGCGCTTAATACCATCATCTCTGAGTAACCTTTCTGTCTACAAATCTCTATGATTTTATTCACCAGACTTTTGCCAACTCCCAGATTCTTTTCCAATACAAATAAAGAGTAGAGTTCTACTGAATTATCCGTCTTAGCAAGTGGCAACAATCTGACATGTGGTTTTCTAGTTCCAATTACACCGATAACTTTTGTATTATTTTCAGCCACCAAATAGTAATAATCCGAACCCAAGCTTTCTTTTGTCTGGTCGACATAATCTTCGACTTTTTTGGTAAAATAATCTACATCTTCGTCCTTCGGACGACCAGACTCTTCATCAATATATGATTTAGAATAAATATTTCGTATTTCTGTTATATCTTCTTTTTTGACGTTTCTAATTTCCATATTATAAAACTTTGACGCTCCTCGGAAGCCTAACCTGTCTCAACGTAGCTGCCGGCCAGGGACTCGAACCCCAATACCATCCTCCAGAGGGATGTGTCCTACCATTAGACGAGCCGGCAATTATTAGATTCTACAATAAAAACTATGTTAAATCAATTGAAATCTGGCAAGAAATATGAATACTTATGCCAGTACATTGGAGAAAAAACATGGCAGTTCAGCCGAAATCAAAATACCGTTATCACTATGATGAGATGAAGGAACCTTTTGATCTAGCCGTCAGAGACGCCGGAATCCATATTTGGCATGGGAGTCTCCATAAAGAAATTCTTTTTGATGCTGCTACGGCAGACAAAAAAATCTATTGGTTTGAGATTCCGACATACATGCTTACATCAAAAATCGCAGCTTCGATAAAAAAATCCGGTTTTATCTTTTCCGATGTTAAAAATTTTCTCCGCGAATTAAAAAAATTAGACGCCGCCGGCGAGATTATTTTCGGACGCCCTTATGTCTGCATGTTCACTGCCGAAGATGGCGGACAAGCTGGCACCGGCCTTGGCGCTATTGTCGCGCTTTACAATCATATTCAGCCAAGCTTGTCAGCCCTTCCATGCGGGGATGGCTGGGGCCGGTCATGTTTATTTGCAGTTTGCGCTCCCTGACCGGGAGCTTTTTCTTCATTGCATATTTTAATACATGTGATATACCGCATGCATGATTAAATATTTTGCGGTTGCAATATTGGTTGCCGCTTCGGTCTTAATTCCGGCTTCGGCTTTTGCCGGTTACGGCGGATACTCATATCCGGCGTATCAGTATGGCCAATACGGATACCCGTCGTACGGCTATCCGTCGTATGGTTATCCCTATGGTTTCAGGGATGATTTGGGGCTATTGGTCAATAGCCACGTGCAGATGATAAATCATTATGTGGCCCAATTTCCCCGTTATTATCCCAATTATCCCATCCAGCCGTGCTGGTACGGAGGATGTTATTGGGCTCAGTGGTAATCAAAAAGCGCCCTTCGACAAACTCGGGGCGCTTTTTGATTTAACGGGCTATATTTTTAAAAATTTTCGGATAGCTATAAGGCTCGAGGCCGTTCCCAGCAGAACTCCGGCCAGCAGAATCAAGAATATATATTGAAAGAAGTTGGATATGAAATAACTGATTACGCTCACCTCCGGCATAAGGGAGGCAATTCGAGGCGATATTATATACGCCATCGGATAAAACAAGACCGCTGTCACTCCGGCCGCGATTACGCCGTAGACGGCGCCCTCAACCAGATATGGAGCTTTAATCTGCCAATTTGACCCGCCCACCAGCCTCATTATTTCTATCTCCTGCTTTTGATTATATATAGTCAAGCGTATGGTATTGAATGTCACCAGAACGGCTATCACCGCTAGAACCAATGTGGCCAGAAGCCCCCAATTCTTTAAACCGCCGGCAATTCCCTCAACCCTCTGTATCACAGCCTCATTTTCATAATAGTTTATCTTGTCGATTAATGTCCGGTATTTGTTGCCTTCCAACGCATTGGCTATTTCCGCGTACTTGGATGTATCTTTGGCTTTAATATTCAGAGAAGCCTGGAGGGGGTTTTCGGCCAATTCGGCCAGAGAATCTTGTATCAATGCGTCGCCGGCATGGCGGGCCTTAAAATCGGCAAGGGCTTGCTCCCGGGAAATATATGTCACGCTTTTCACGTTCGGCATCGCTTCGACGTCTTTTTTAACTTCCAATATTTCATTCTCGTTGGCATCCTGCTTGAAATACGCACTGACATCAACTTTGTCTTGTAGGCTTGACACTATCTCGTCGGATAAGAAATTAACCGTCATTAATCCTGAAAACAGAATCAAAACCAGGACCATAATTCCTGTGGTGCCGATGCTCGTGTAAGTGTTGCGCCGGAAATTAGTCCAGGCGACATCAAATATTCTCTTTATTTTTTTCTTCATATCACGTATTTGCCCTGCTCCATTTGGTCTCTGACTATTTTACCCGTGTCCATAGTTATTACCCGTCGGCCTATGGCGTTTACGACTTCGTGATCATGGGTCGCCAATATTATCGTCGTTCCCAGTTCATTTATCTTTGTTAATAATTTTACCACATCGTATGTATTAACCATGTCCAAATTTCCTGTCGGCTCATCGGCCAGTATTACTTTGGGTCTGTGAATTAAAGCTCGAGCCACGGCTAATCTTTGTTTTTCGCCTCCCGAGAGTTGATGCGGAAAGTTGTTCATTTTATCGGCCATCCCGACGATGCCCAATACTTTAGGCACATCTTCGGCAATTTCTTCCGGCTCGACGCCGCAAACTTCCATTGCAAAAGCTACGTTTTCAAACGTGGTCTTGTTGGAAAGCAATTTAAAATCCTGGTAAACCGTTCCGATTTTTCTGCGTAAATACGGAACTTCACTTTGGGGAAGATCATTAAGATTCATGCCTTCCACGGTTACAACGCCTTCGGTCGGCTTTAATTCGTGAGTGAGAAGTTTTAATAACGTCGACTTGCCTGCTCCAGAAGGTCCGACCAAAGACACGAATTCTCCATGCTTAATATGCAAATTGATTTCGTCTAGAGCCTTGAATTCTCCGTTTCCTTTCACATGGTAAACGGCGGAAACATCTTCAAATTTAATCATTATCTATAAACTTGTCCAAGTCGCCGTCCAGAACTTTATCGGGTTGCGATGATTTAATTCCGGTGCGGTGATCTTTAACCATTTGATACGGATGCAGAACATACGACCTTATCTGGTTCCCCCATTCTATGGATCCGGGCTTGGCTTTCAATTCCGATATTTCTTTGACATGCTCTTCCTCCATTTTGTTTATGAGCCGAGAATATAAAATCTGCAATGCTTTTTCTTTATTCTGGGCTTGAGATCTTTCTGATTGGACTGCCACGGAGATTCCTGTCGGTATATGAGTGATTCTGACCGCCGTCTCCAGCTTATTCACGTTTTGGCCGCCGGGGCCCGATGAGCGGAAAGTGTCAATTCTTAATTCTTTGTCTTCAATTTTTACTTCTCGAGCTGATATCTCCGGCAATATTTCCACCAAGGCAAATGATGTGTGCCTTAAATTTTTTGCCGAGAAAGGGGATATTCTTACCAGCCGGTGGACGCCATTTTCTTTTTTTAACGCATCATATGCGCCTTTGCCGGAAATTTCAGAGGCGGCGCTTTTTAAACCCTTCTGTTCCCCCAATGATTCATGCAAAACAACCATGTTCCAGCCTTTCTTCTGAATATACCGCTGATACATTCTAAAGAGCATGCCGGCCCAATCTTGAGCGTCCACTCCTCCAGCCCCAGAGAAGATGTATAAAAGGGCTTTATTTTTGTCATATTCCGCCACTCGGGAATTATACCAAAAAAACAAGCTTATTCAAACAACTGTAAATATTTTTCACGCTCGATTCACCACAGAAGGTTATTCTATGTTCTATGGGAATCAAAACAAATGCAATAACCTTTGCGGCCGTAATCATTTTTTCATCACAAACGGCGTTCGCGTCTACGGCCGGAGAAAATACTTATGACATCAGCGGCAACTTAGAACCGATTATGGACCCGGCGATTGCGCCAGATAACATCATGACTTCTAATGTTGAAATGCTGCAAAAAAGGATAGAAATAGATTTAAGCGAGCAGACATTAAGCTACTATTACGGCCACCATTATAAAGTTGATGAGTTTAAAATATCTTCAGGTCTGCCCAAAACGCCTACTCCTACGGGTGAATTTGAAATAAAAGATAAAATCCCCGTCAAAGCTTACCGCGGCAGAGATTATTATTTGCCGAACACTCTTTGGAATTTGAAATTCATCGACAGCGGATATTATATCCATGGCGCTTACTGGCACAACAATTTCGGTCAGCCCATGAGCCACGGCTGCATTAATGTCCCTTATTCAGAAATGGAAAATCTATATGTTTTCGCCGATATCGGCACGAAAGTCATTATCAAAAAATAACTTTATGAGATAACCAACATCACTGGAGCCGCCTCCCAGATTTGCACTGGGGGTCTTCGCTTTACGAAAGCGCTGCTTTACTACTAAGCTAAGGCGGCAATTGTATTAATTTTACCAGAAATTAAGCGAACAAAAAAGGCCGTGTGGCCTTATTTAGCTCCCCAAATTCCTGACCTTAATCTTTGACCAATCTGTTTTCTTCTCTCGACTTCGTCCAGAATGTCTTTGAATATTCTTTCTAGAGGGTCATAAAAAATTCCCAATGTCCAATTTCCGGCATGGCGCGAAGTAAAAAAACGATGACTGCCATGAAAATGTTTAAATGCCCATGTCGCAACTTTACGGCCTTTTTTCTTGACTTCAACTTTGGCTCCAACCTCATGAAAACCGCATATGAGGCAAATTTTTGTGTATGATACGATCTTGCCGGATCTTACTTTTTCCCATTCTACATGAAATAGGTGGCGGCATATTCTTTTTAATTCGACAATTTTTTGAGCCCGGCTCTTAAATTGAGGATTGTTCTTTTTATCAATTATTTCCTGATGTAAACTTCTATCTTCTTCCGGGACAAGGGTACAAATTAAGGCTGGGGACATTGCATTTATCATTGCAGCTTCATGGCGCCGTGGAAATGCAATAAGTTTTCCTGTTTCCATAGTGCTCTCAAGTAACTGATGAAATTTTACATGGCAGAGTGAAAATTTCAAGGAGCGGGATACGGGAGTTGAACCCGTGTCTTAACCTTGGGAAGGTCACGTTAGACCGCTTAACTAATCCCGCTTGAAAATATTTTTAATTTTTTGCCAAAATGAATAATCGCCTTCTTCGGACTTGCTGGCGATAGTTTCTTTGTTTTTATCTTCATAAAAGAAAACGACCTGCTCTCCGATTGATTTATAGTTCAACTTTATCCTCGCTTCCTTATCCAGAAATCCGGGATTATTCAAATTGGCAATATACAGTTCAAGGGCCCGGTTAGTTTTTTCGATATCGGAGGCTTTTGATTCCAGTCCCGATATTTCAGAAGCCAGCTCTTTTTTCCTGTCGTCGAGCTTCAGTAAGTTAACGCCGAGCCAAAAAATCATAATAATCAACGCCGCTGTTATTATTTTCAATGGAAGTATGTTTCTCATATCAAAAAAATCTGTTAATATCCAATCATGAAGAAAAGCGTGCGCGTAATATGGGTCATTATCTCCATTTTAGTGGCAATATCAATGGTCGCTTTTCTCTCCGTCCCTCTATTATACTAGTATATTAACGTTTCAACATTTTTAGGAACACTTCTTGGGGAATATTGACCCTTCCTCTTTCTTTCATCTTTTCTTTTCCCTTTTTCTGTTTTTCCAAAAGCTTCATTTTTCTGGTCACGTCGCCTCCGTACAGATATCCGGTTACGTCTTTTCTCCGGGCTCGGATAGTTTCTCTGGCGATAATCTTGCCGCCGATGGCAGCTTGAATGGGAACCTCAAACCATTGCGGCGGAATTACGTCTTTTAATTTGGCAACAACAGCCCGGCCTTCAAAAAACGCTTTCTCTCTGGGCACAATCTTCGAAAACGGCTCAACCAAATCTCCGGCCACCAGAATATTAAGCCTTACCAAATCGCTGACTTGTATGCCCATGGGTTCATAACCCATGGAAGCGTAGCCAGATGAAACGCTTTTTAGCTTGTCATAGAAATCAGTAACAATTTCTGATAATGGGATTTCATATTTCAATACCGCGGTTTCTTTGCCGATATATTCCGTGTCTCGATATACGTTGCGTATCGTGGACGTTAACTCCATAATATTGCCCAGATATTCCACCGGCGTTATTATCTCCAAACTTACCACCGGTTCGGAAATACTCTTAATCTTTGAGAAATCAGGCAGCATTGAGGCTGATCTGATTTTTATTTTTTCTCCGTTAGACATTAAAATCTCATATTCGACGGAAGGCGACGATATAATCAGATTCAGATTAAATTCTCTTTTTAGTCTTTCCGATATTATCTCCACATGGAGCATGCCCAAAAATCCCAAGCGGAATCCCCTCCCCAATCCGCCCGATGATTCAACTTCATACACAAGCGAAGCGTCTGTTAATTTAAGCTTGGCCAGGGCGTCTTTAAGCAAATCATAATCGTCGGCATTTTCGGGAAAAAAGCTGGCAAACACCATCGGCCGGGGTTCTTTATAGCCGGGCAAGGGTTCAAATTGATTTTGGGAAATATTGGTGACGGTGTCGCCGACACGGATTAAACCCGGGTCTTTAAATCCGGTGGCGATGTAGCCGATACTGCCCGTTTTAATTCCCTCATCGGCAATCAAAGACGGAGAAAAATATCCGGCTTCAATGACGTCTGTTCGGGCTTTGGTGGCAAAAGCCAAAATCTTATCGCCTCTTTTGACTTGACCTTCAAATACGCGGACATAGGCTAAAACTCCTTTGTAGGCATCGAATGTGGAATCGAATATTAATGCTTTAAGGGGGGCATGTTCATCCGCCTGTTTTGGTTCGGGGATTTTTTCGATGACTGCTTCCAGAACTTTCTCGACGTTGGCTCCCGTTTTGGCTGATATTCCTATTATCTCCTCCGGTTCCACGGCCAAGAGATACGACAACTCTTCTTTAATATGTTCCGTGCGGGCGTTAGATAAATCAATCTTGTTTATCACCGGAATAATTTTTAAATTTTGGGCTTGGGCTAAATGAAGATTGGCCAGAGTCTGGGCTTGTATGCCCTTGGACGCATCAACGAGCAATACCGCGCCCTCTACCGCGGCCAGAGAACGAGAAACTTCATATGAAAAATCAACATGGCCGGGAGTGTCAATCAGATTCAATTCATATTTTTTTTCGTCATGGATATACGCCATCCGCACCGGCTGAAGCTTGATGGTAATGCCTCTTTCTCTTTCCAAATCCATTTGGTCGAGATACTGTTCGTGCATTTTTCTCTTTTCGACTGTTCCCGTCAATTCCAAAAAACGGTCGGCCAATGTCGACTTTCCGGCGTCTATGTGGGCGATTATACAGAAGTTTCTGATATTCATTTAATATTTAGCAAAGCCCCGGGGACGGGGCTTGGGTTAGCTGGCCTTTTCGACGGCCTTTTTTAAATCCTTGAGCCGTCCGCTATTGTCGGGGTAAAGAAAATCATTCTTAGTTTTCTCAACTAGTTCGTTATACACATCCAGGCATCTCGAGCATCGGCTCGATTCCAGATGAAGACGCATAAGAGCTTTTTCTTCACCGGAGAAATTATCCGGATTTTCGGCGCCAAAGACCATCGCCTGATCGACACAATCCGGATGTTCGGGGTCATCGCCGCCGTTAAACACAACTTCTCGAGCACTTCTTCTTCTGTTTTCGGGGCTGTTCGGATCTTTTTTAGGGTCGGCCTGCGGCGGCCAGTTTCGTTCTCGCATTATAGTTCCTTAATATACTGCCGTTATTCTACATGAAAAATCACTTCTAGTAAAGACGGTATTTGGTATTGAAGATTATTAAAAGCAAAATAAAATGAATGTTGTACGCAATTGCCGTGGCAACGGCGATTCCCCGCACGCCCATATCAAATTTCAAGCCTAATATGTAGCTAAGGGCCACATTTAAAGCAATCGCGAAAACAGAAACCCAAAAAGGCGTTTTTGTGTTCTGAAAAGAATAATAGGCTCTGGTTACGACATGCATCAGACTTTGGGACACGGCGCTGAACATGAAAATTCCGACCACCGATGCCGTCAGGGCCCGATCCGCATCTTTGAATTGGCCGACTTTAAATATGGCGTCAACGATTATGTTTCTGAAAATAAATATGGCAACGGCCAGAAGGCCAGTGAAAACAAGAGTCAGCCAGAGAGCATGGTTGAGTTTCTTTTTAAATTCCAACAGTTCATTTTTCGCGGCGTGTGTTGATAATTGGGGAAATACGGCTGTGGCCAGAGAAATACCGACAATAGAAATAGGGACAAACTGAAGATTGGTGGCCAGATTGAGAATTGTGATACTGCCGCTTCCAAGCAACGAAGCTATGCTTGTAATAACGACCAGACCGATATTATAGGCGCCCAAAGCAAGCGTTCTTGGCAGCATAAGCGATATCATCCGCCTGAAGGCACCGTCGTATATATCAAACAGCAGAGTGAACCGGAACCCGGCCCGCCAGGCTACGGGCAACTGTATAAGAAGATGAAGCAAGGCTCCAAGAACGACACCGAAGCCCAAGCCGTATATTCCAAGATAGCCCCAACTCTCAAAGAGCGGAACAAACCATATTGCCCCAACAATAATGCCGAGATTGTAAAATATCGAAGCCAAAGAATATACCAGAAAACGCTGCAGAGCCTGAAGGATGGAACCCAGAATCGTGCTTACCGCGAATATAATCGAACTAATCAGCATTATCCTAATCAACATTGCCAGAACGTGCGCTTGAGAAGAAGTAAATCCCGGTCCAATCAAACCGGCCAAAGGTTCGGCGAAAATCATAACAACGACGGAAACCGCTAAAATTCCCGCCGCCATGACATTCAAGAAATTCTGGGCGGCGCGCCAAGCGGTCGAAATTTCCTTGTGATAATATTCCAGAAAAATCGGCACGATTGCCGATGATGTCGCACCAAGAATAAATAAGTTGAAGATGAGATCCGGAATTCTGAAAGCCGCGTAATACACGTCAAGCTCGGACGAAGCGCCGAATTGGCCGGCCAGTATCCGATCGCGGTACAGCCCAATCAATTTGCCGATAATCGTAAAAAAGGCCAGCAGAGCTCCGGCCCGAAAAATTTTAGACTTGAACATTAAGTATTCACTTGAGTTTAATCTTCAGATCTATATCGTTATCAAATTTCCGGCTTAATATATACCCGTCGGAAATTCTGTCCAGCGTAGGCTGTGACTCTATGACCGCCGTATTTGACGGCAGTGACAAGGAATAATTGAATTCATCAACGATTAAGCCGGGTTGTTTTTGCATATATAGATTGTAATCGCCGCCAATATATTTGTCGGGTACTGAATATTGGATTGTGACGGTCTTTGTCTCACCGGGATTCGTAATAAGCCAAAATCCGAATCCGGTCTTGCCGCTTTCCCGATAAACATCGACTCCCGTTTTGGCGTCAATATGCACAGTCGCTTCCAGTCCGGAAAGATCTTCATCTTTCTTGAAATTGTAATCAGCGTATCCCAGGAGCGGCCGGAAATCCGGCTTGGAATTTCCTTTGATACTTTTTAATTGCGAGCCGGCCGGCGCTAAAATTCTGACATACGTCGGATTTTGCTTATTGTAAAAGCCGTACTGATTTTTGCCGCCGTTATGTTTTCGGGAAATGCTAACGGTATGCGCAAGCTCGTCCGATATTTGAGTGTTTACGGATATTGAGTTGTCAATCACCGCGTCAGTTTTCGATCCTTTCACGTTGCTGAAAGTAATCATCATGTAATCCCCGTCCGTATTTTTTACATGGCCGGAAAGGCCGTGATCATACGCGAAACTCTGCAGTTTTAATTCCTTGAAATACATCAGGATGTCTTTTCTCTCTATGCTCATCACGATCATATTAAATATGTCCATCCATTGTTGAGAATCCGACGAATATATTTTTTCAAGCAGTTTCGGCGCAAAATCAACGAGTATTTGTTTGGGCTGGGCCCGATTCGGGCCGTACTCCACTTCTTTTTGAATGGTATCCGTGAAGTTTTCTCCGGTTAAAGTCAGTCCGTATTCCGGCATATCAATGGGGCCGATGACATCCAAGATTCCGGATACCAGCTTCGGGCTCAAGGTAATGACGCCGTCTATGTCGGAGCCGGACTCTTTTTTGTAGAAGGACATGATTTTTTTGGCTGAAGCCGGGAAGTCAATAAACCAGTTGGCGTCTCTCATTCCCCAAGTCGGCGTTATGTGCTGCAATTGCTTGGGCGGAATGATATTTTCCTTCAATTGGCCGTCCAGATTATACACGTCATCGACTTTGAAATCCGCGAGATCGCCGTCTTGAAACATTAACACCCCGTAACTCCCGGGAAAGCCGCCGGTCGGCCGCAATTCAGACGGATTTTGAAACATGATTAAAAATTTCTTTGTTCCCGATGATCCGGTCAAGTCATCAAAGAACTTGGCGTAATCAAGTCCGACCGAAATCAATTTTTCAAATTCCGGCAATTTGGATTTAAAAGCTTCAAAACTCGATTGCTTTTCTTCCGGCAAACTTAAGACATCGACATTTGCCAGCAAGGTCCCGGCTTTTTTTATGTTCCCGTTCGAAACATTGAAAGCGTTTCTTAACGACTCGGCCATTTTGTTTACTTTTCCGGAACTGTTCCATACACCATCCATAGCCTCGGTCATCGCTTTGCCCGCGTCCGCGATTAACTGTCCGGCTTGTATTAAATTGTTTGCCGATTTTAACTTTTCCGCTCCGGGCAAATCAGCCAAAAGCGAGCCCAGAGTAGAGCCCATAAAATTTAGGTTGTCTCCCGCCTTTGAAAACTGTTCATATGCTTCCAGAAAGCTGCCCGACGCGCCGTTGAAATCCAAAGTTTCCAATTTAGCCTTGGCTTCTTCAAGATTTTGGACCGCCGAACTGCTTTGCTGAACAACTTGCTTCTTTGCCCCGACAATGTATTTGCTTCCCAGAAAACTCAAAGCGACGATGACCAGGACAATGAATATTCTGGTGCCGGATTTACCCTTTTTAGGATTTGAATAACTACTGAGAGCCACGTCCAGATCCGTGGCTCGAGTGGCGCTTCTTTCTTCAGCGAGAACAACGGGGTTCTGAACGGTTTCTAAATCGACAAATTTAACGGGCGCGCGGATGTGCTTTAAGGCAACATTAATTTGTTCTTCCCGGATGGGCTCCAAACGGACAACAGCCGGTATTTGCTCGCGCAGGTATATTTCAAATTCCCTTAAAATATCTTCCTTGCTTATTTGAGAGGCCAAAATGGGCTCAATTTTAATATCCGAGGTCTCGTCCGTTTCCGGAAGGGAAATATTTTTTTCTTTCTTTTTGCGCAGGCATACGAGAGCGGAAATTTCCGTAGTTTCGGAAACGGCAACTCGACCGGTTTCGTCTACCGGTTTAACATCAAACATCGCCCCCATGACATGATACGGATTACGGGGCATTCTGGCTTAATTATACCCCCGAATCCCATATTATATCTGTTGATTAAAACAAAAAAAACAGCGCTTTCGCGCTGGCCTGATCATAATAACAATGATCAGGACTTGATATTGCCGCCGTTTCACTTCTTGGTAGTTCGGCCGGCGCCGGAAGCCTTCAGGTCAAGCCCGAGGTCGATCGCCGCCTTTGATCCCATGATCTCCAGCAATTGCATCGCTCCCGATCCGGCCTGACTGCCTGCGCCCCCGCCGGAACTGACGAGTGGCATCCAGTTGCCCTGATAGTTCTTGACAGCGTCGGCCCAGTACTTCTGGGTCTCAATGTACGCGGCAAGCTTCTTGTCGAGCGCCCCGTCGGCCTCCATGACGAGTTGCCGACGCCGTGCTTCACCCTCGCCCAGAAGAATATTCTGCGACTTGGTTTGCTCGGCAGCGCGCCTATCGAGTTCGGCAACGGCCAGCCGCTGTTCGGCCGCCGTTACCTCCTTGGCCTTGATGACCTCCTGTTCCCACTTGGCCTTGGCCGCATTCGCCTCGCCTTCTTTGGCAACAGTAATTGCTCTCTGTTCGGCTTGTCGAGCTTCGGCAATCGCCGTCTGAACTTGCATCGTCAGCTGCTGCTGCTGCTGAATCTGCTTCTCCACCACGTCGTCGTACGGCATGTCCTTGATGGAGAAGTTGAAGGGCCGAATTCCGAAAGCCGTGAGCTGGCCGGGCTCCTGGCGTTCATGATTCCCGTCCCGACCGTTCACTATCTCCACGATAGTGACGGTTTTCTCCACTCCCGTTAGAGGATCCTTCGTCTTGACATCCTTCTGAATCGTCTTGACGACGCCGTTGAGCACCTGGTCCTCCACCAGACTGATCAAGGCGTTGCGCTTCTCGGCGTAGGATTCCTTCGAGCTCATCAGCGGTCCTATCATGTAGATCGACTTGTTGACGACCGTCTCGACGAGCTGTTTCTGAATTGCCTCCGGGTTTCCGAAGCGCACATGGAGATCCGTCAGATTCTTGTTGTCCAGCGGCATCTCATACTGGATGGAGCCGCTCATATACGCGTGGCCGCCGTCGTTGAACCGCAGCTTGATGCGTTGGTCCTCTTCCGGCACGCAGTCACGCTGCTTGGTCGTTTCATTCTCCTGCCACTTCAGGCAGGCGAATTCGTACATGTGGCGCTTCGGATACGTCGTCAGTTTCCCGAAGCCCTGCCACTTGACGCCGGGCGTGACGTGCCACGTCATCTTGCCCCAGACCGACTGGACGAGCAGGATCTCGTTCGCGTTCACCGTCTCGAAGACGTTGAACAGAAACAAGATTCCGACTAGCATCGCGACGAGGGCCGCGATGCCCTTCCCATACCTCCTCACCGAATCCGGCGCCACCGCCATCGTATCTTTCACAGTTCACTCCTTGTGGAATGGTCCACAACCTTGGCCGGCCGTGGACGGTTGACGTCCCTTGCCCGTCTCTGGGCATCCACGATCTCTTTCTTCAACCTTGCCTCGTCCTCCCTCTCACGTGCCTCCCGGAGCTCACGCTCCAGTCGGCGTTGACGGAAGAAAGGAAACAAGGGTTTGTCCTGAAAAATCGGAATCAGGACTTGGGTGATGCTCGCGTAAACAAACGCGACGACAACAACAAAGACGACGAGATCGAGAGCCGCAATCGCTCCCATTTGCTCCTCGCTATTTTTGGGCAACATGGCCCGCGGCATAGCTGCCTTAAGACCTGTTAATGAACTTATATATCAATTATAACACAGAACAATACATAAATCAAGGGTTTGTCATGATTCCATTAACTAGTCAGAACTTCCAGTGTTTTCTCGGCAATCTGGGGCCAGGAAAATTTCTCGGCCCTGTTGAGCCCTTTTGCTTTGAGTTTCTGGCTTAAAGCAGAATCGGACAGTACGCATTCAATTCCCTTGGCAATGTCCGACGCATCATAGGGGTCAACCAGTATTCCGGCGTCGCCAACCACTTCCGGAAGAGAGGAAGTGTGAGATACAATTACCGGCGTGGAGCAAGCCATCGCTTCCAGCGGCGGCAAGCCGAAACCTTCAAAGAAAGATGGATACACCAAAGCCAGAGCGCAATTGTAGTAGTTGACGCGATCAACGCGATCGACGTTTCCCGCAAGCCGGATATATTTATTCTCCGTCGATGAAGATACGACCGAATTGAATTCTTCAGCCAGCCAGCCTTCGGAGCCGGCAATTACCAGATGCAGGTCGGGGTGATTTTTTCTGACGATTTCAAACGCTTTTATTATCCCTCGTAAATTCTTCCGCGGCTCCAATGTCGCCAAAGACAAAATGAATCTTTCGGGCAAAGAATTTTCCCACTTAAATATCTCCTTAGCCTCCTCATCCAAAGGACGGAATGATGGATGACATCCTTGGTATATGACGCTTATTTTTTCCCCGTCAATATCGTATATATCAGCCAGATCATTTTTTGTTGATTCGGAAACGGCAATAATCCGATCAGAAAATTTAGCCTGCCATCGAGGCTGCATGTGAAAATGCCACATTCTTCTTTTCAAAGAAAACATTTCCGGAAAATGAATGAATGACAAATCATGAAATGTCGTAATCCGGCGGCAGGAATCAGTCAAAGAGCCCAGAAGAAAATGGGGAAAAAAGAATACGTCGGTACCGCCGATAAGCCGGTCGAGTTTGGGCTGATTTAAAACATTCGAACCCAAAAAAAGAGTCCGGTTCGGAATCCGCTTGTTTATCAATTCAACATTGGGAAGTTTAAGCCAGGGAAAATCAAAGTCTTGAGAATTCGAAAAAAGAGACGGCTTGTATGAGGAATAAAAAAGTTTGTAGTTAATCAGTGGGGTTAAGGGCAAGACATGCGCCAAAAGATTTTCAGTGTATTCCTGAATTCCGCCCCATTGCTTTGCCCCCAATACACGAATATCAATTCCTATTGTCATTTATTTTTTCCAATATTTTCTTCTTAAATATTTCAGTATCGAATTTTTCGGCCTGCGCGCGGCAAAATTCGAAGTTGAATTTGAAATTTCTGAACTTTTCTATTGCTTCGATTAAAGAATCAGAATTCTGAACGTCAAAGAAAATTCCTGTCTTATTTTCAAGAATTGTTTCCGTTGCCCCGCCGCCCCGATAAGCAATCACCGGCCGGCCCGAGGCCATCGCTTCCAGAGGCACGATGCCAAAATCTTCTTCCTGGGGAAAAACAAGGGCTTGGGCCTGCGAGTATAGCCGAGCCAGCTCGTCGTCGCTGACCATGCCCAGAAATACAATATTGGCGTTGGCCGTCTTTTTTAATTTATTCATCTCCGGACCGATTCCCGCGATTTTCAGGGGTAAACCCAATTTATTAAACGCTTCGATGGCAATGTCAAATTTCTTATATGAAACAAGCCGGCCCACCATTAAGAAATAGTCGGCGACATGATTTGAAGGTGAAAACTTAGAAACATCTACCGGCGGATATATTACTTCCGCCGGTAGATTGTAGTACTTAGCGATTCTGGATTGGACGAAGTTGGATATAGCCCAGTACTTGTCAGGCCTTTGGGCCGCGGCCGAGTCCCAAACTCGCAGATAGCTCATGAACGGGGGAAGAAGTTTTCGAATCGGCTTGGGATAGCCAAATTCCTCTATAAATTTTTGGCTGCTGTCCCATAAAAATCGGGGCGGCGTCAGGCAATAGCAGATATGGCGGGTGTCCGGTTTGGTTATAATGCCTTTGGCGAACGAGGCCGATATTGATATAATGAGATCGAAATTATCAAAATTGAATTGTTCGATGCCCAGAGGCATCAGAAGCGGAAACGCGTAGTGATGGCTCTTGGCAAACGGCATTTTCTGAAGAAATGAAGTTCGGATTTCTCTGTCCTTAAATATCCCGTTGGTGGCGGCCTCATCGTATATAAGCGTGTATATCGGCGCGTCGGGAAAAATGTCGCAAAGGGCTTGGAGCATTCTTTCGGCTCCGCCGAATTGATTCAAATATTCGTGGACAAAAGCGATTCTCATTGCCAATCACAATATCAAGACCGGCTAGTTGTTGCAACAACGCGTTAAAAGTGTAAAATATCTTAAGAACTCGGAGGAATTTATGCAAGTTCTTTCAGGAAAAGAAGAATGGGAATGGATTGGTCTTACTCTGCCGAGGTCTTACAGGTTTCATGAGGTAAAAGACCGAGTCGAAAAAATTTGCCGTAAACTCAGGCCCGGAATGAGAGTGAGGAACGGCAACACCCATACGATCGGAGTTCTTACCGCGAATCCGAATAATCCAAAAAAACTTGAACTTGGATCATGGATATTCGTCATGGTCACAGCTAGAACTAAAGCCGGTAAAACTATCGGTCGCAAGACAAAACGCGTATGGTATTTAGGTCACATCCAAATTCCCGCCAAATCCAGAACCCGCTAAGGGTTCTTTTTAAACTGCCGAAGGGTCTCGAAACATTTTAAGGAATGTCCGGAATATTATTCTCATGTCCAAAAGTAAAGACCAGTGTTCAATATAGAAGCTGTCAATGGCCACTTCTTCGTCAAAAGGAAGATCAGAACTCCCCGATATCTGGGCTAATCCCGTGGCCCCGGCTTTTATGGCCAGAACTTTTTTGTGATGCTTCTCGTATTTTTGAATCTCATCCGGCTGATGCGGCCGGGGGCCAACCAGTGATATGTCCCCTTTTAATATGTTTATAAACTGGGGGAGTTCATCGATTCGGGTTCGGCGCAATATCCGGCCAACTCTCGTCACCCTGGGATCATCTTTCATTTTAAACAAAGGCCCGTCTTTTCTTTCGTTGTAAGCGATAAGCGACGGCTTTAACTCTTCGGCATTGGCAATCATTGAGCGGAATTTGTATAAATAGAATTCTCTGTTTTTACTGACCCTCTTTAATCTGGCAAAAACAGGACCCTTGGTTTCGTTCTTAATTATGAGAGCGCATGTTAAAAATATTGGTGATGTTAGAAGCAGTCCTAATGAGGCGGCTGCGATATCGATGCTTCTTTTTATAACTCTTCCCCAGCCGTCCAATGATGTCCGCTTTAGCTCAATCACCGGAAAGCGGTCAATCAAATCAATCCCGAAGTTGGTGGTCAGAGTTTGATATATGTTGGGAATGAATTTAAAAACAATATGGTTGTCGTTGCAGAAATCAACCAATTCGCGAACGCGATCGGCCGGATAATTCGGATTAGCCAAGATTACTTCATCAATGTCCGATTGAATCTCCCGAATCTTCAAAAAATCCGGTTCAATAATATGGCCGACGATTCTGTACCCATGGTGCGGATTCTCGCTAATCCTCGCCTTAATTGTTTGGGCCACTTCGTCGGCGCCAATTAGCAGAACCCGGTGGATACCGAAATCGTATTTGCCCACGAAAATTTTCTGCAAAAGCCTGACTAATTGCCGGCCGATAGTCACTAACAATATGGCAAAAATCCAACCGCCTAAAACCAGGAATCGGGAATTAAAAAGCTCCTGGCGCAAGAATATGAATATAATGACAAGCATTATGCCCGCCGAGGAACCGATAATTATTTTTACGAATTCTTCCCAGCGCCCAATTTTGGCCCTCATCCCGTAAAGACCGACGGCGGCGTATGCTCCCAGAAATACAAATGACACAAAAACGACTAAATATAAGAACTGGGTCAAGGGCAAATTGAATTGGAACAATACCGGACGATAACCCGATAAGAGCTGGGTTCGGAAAATATACGCGGTCAATCCGGCCAATAGCAGCATCCCAAAATCTACCGGCAGGCGGATAACATTGAAAAATAGGTCGCTTTTCTTCATTTATACAGGAAATATATATCTTTTTGCATTAATTTTCAATTAAATAAAACCTGTGGTATAATATAGTGTCCTTGTACGCTAGACAATCGCTGTTGGCCGCCTTCGCTCTTTGAGCATGTGTTGGCCGATAGAGGAAAGTCCGAGCACTAATCCCTGAGCATTGCGAGGGCTTGTCCTGAGCTTGTCGAAGGGAAAAACGGTAGCGGGTAACGCCCGTCGGAAGTGATTCCAGAGGTGCGAGCAGAGACGTCCCGAGTCGAAAGATGAGGGAAAGCAAACCCAAGGTTTTCTTAATCAAATTATGGAAACCGAGCTTATTTCCGATCGGGGGTGAAAAGATCGGGAGTGAAACGGCTAAATCCTTACCGGAGTGCAAGGCCAGCGCTGTGTTCTGCGAAGCTTTAAGCGCAGCAGAATGCTTCGAAAAGTTAGGCCGCTACAGGTTGATAGTAATATCAATCGCAGATAAATGATTGTCCCGCCTCTCGGGGCGACAGAACTCGGCTTATTGCGTGCAGGGACATTAAAAAATTCCTCTTCGGAGGAATTTTTTAATTCATATGTCTAATTTACTGTTCTCTCTGTCCAAAACTTGGTTGACCAAATTATCCGCCCCGGCATTCTGCTCACGGAAAACATGAGCGAAAGAAACATTTTTGAAATCCAGTTTTAGATTCCATATTTCAACAAAGAATTTTTGAATCGACGGGTCTTTTAACTTATATTCCCCGTTCATCTGCCGAACTAACAGTTCGCTGTCGGAAAATATTTCTATGTCCACCAGCGCCGCTTTTTCCGAACCAACCAGTGATTTTGTTTTTTTAAGAGCAAAAATTACGGCTTTGTATTCAGCTTCATTATTTGTCGCTTCACCCAGATACTCGCCGTATTCTTTCTTTCCGATTTCCGGCGATTCTAAAATCACGCCGATTGCCGCCGGCCCTGGATTCCCCCTTGCCCCACCATCAGTATGAATCGCTATTTTCATATTGAATTTACTTCCTCTATCTTTTGTTTCAAAATTTTATCATTTTTTCCGAAATTAAACCTGGCTTTAAACTTCTTGCCGGCCAAAAAGAGCGGTATCCAGAATTTATCATCCGGCCACATTAGATCAAACGGGATATTATCAATCGGAAACCATTTTGGCTTCATTTCTTCCGTCTCCTTTGCCCGTCCGCTGAACTTTTCAATAAAATAATTATGACATTCAAGAATCTCGGGTTTGCCCCTGAACTTAAACTCAATAACACTAAATTTCGTCATCCTTTTTATTTTAAGGCCCGTTTCTTCCCAGACTTCCCTTTTGGCCGCATCATAAATACTTTCATCGGGATTAACTTTACCGCCAAAACCGTTCCAGCGGCCGGCTCCAAAGCCTCTTTTTTTCATACCTAAAAGGACGCGGCCTTTTCTTTTAGCCAAACATAGAGTAAAAAGTTTTCTCTGGTTTTCAGTTTTCATTGTAACGCTGTTATCCCCGGCAGTTGCTTGCCGGAAAGAAATTCCAGCATCGCGCCGCCGCCGGTTGAAACAAATTTGAATTTATTCAAATTTATGCCTGATTTTTTGACTGCGGAAATAGTATCCTCTCCGCCGATAATTGTCCATGCGTTTGAATCGGCAATCGCTTCCGCGACAATTCTTGTGCCATGAAAAAATCTTTCGTCTTCAAACAGACCCATTGGTCCGTTCCAAATCACCATATTCGCTTGAGAAATTATTTTGGCGTACAAGCCGGCTGTGCGCGGACCGATGTCTAATCTCTTGCCTTCAGAAATAACGTCATCTATGGGTCGAGCCACTTCTGGATGAGTGGCCATACTTTTATCCCTGATTTCATTTCCGACCACTCCGCCAGTCAAAATCGCCTGGGTTTTGCCCATGAAATTGTTTATGACCGGAATCTTGGTTTCTATTTTCGCTCCGCCGATTATAACAACTTTGCCTTCCGGCGGTGCGGTAACCGCTTTTTGAAGATTGGCGATTTCTTCATCCAATAAAAGTCCGACGTAACCGGAAACATATTTTGTTATCGCGGCAACGGAAGCATGATTACGATGGCACACCGAGAAAGCGTTGTTGACGTACATATCAAATCCGGCGGCTAAATTCTTGGCTAAGGCATCATCGTTGCTAGTTTCGCCCGGAAACGACCTTATATTTTCAAGCAGGGCGACGGAAGGAATATTCCTGAAATCTTCTAAATTTTTTACAAAATTAATATCGATTCCCAGGATTTGCCCCAATTGGCCAACAACCGGTCCGAAGGAAGAAATATCGGATGCGTGGGCGATAATCCCGACTCTGGCGCCGTGCTGAATTAAATATTGCAAATTTTCTTTTTGCTTTTCTATACGAAAAGAATCGATGATTTTATTATTGACCACGGGCACATCAAAATCAGCCCGGAGCAGAACTCTTTTATTCTGCAAATCAGCAACAGAGCGGATTAAACGCATAGGTTAATTCTACTATTAGGAAAATAAAAATAAAGAACCCAGATTAAGAATTTTAAGACTACAGAGTTTGGAGGATTTTGATAAACTCCTCTTTTTGGGTGCTGGCTTTGCCAATCAGAACCCCGGAAAAAACAGAATTTGACGTAAAATTGCGAATATTATCAGCCAATATGGAGCCGCCATAGAGATAGGCACTGGGGGCTATGTTATAGGAATTAAAAAGGATACCAGAAATAAGACGAACGGATTCGGAAGCGGAGTCGGGAGAATCGGCCGAGGCGCCGGGCGTGGAGCTGATAGCCCAAACCGGTTCATATGCGATTATGCATTTTGAAATGTCTTCCCCTCTCACGCCCGCAAATGTATTTTTTGTCTGGTCTTCCAAAAACTTTATATAACTATCGTCCCTCGATTTCTCGCCCAAGCACACGACGGGACAAATATTCATCGCCAGCGCTTTCTTTAATTTCGCGTTTGTTGTTGCATCGTCATCACCCATTCCCCATCTTCTGTCGGAGTGGCCGATAAGAGCATACCGCGCGTCCGATGTCTGATCAGAAATGTCCTGCAGTCCCAAAGAAGCAATTTCGCTCAAATGCGATTCTTTTAGAAGCTCGGAGATTTCGGCTGTTAATTCCGGCGCCGGAAAAAAAGCAAGGGTAAAGCTGATGTTTTCTCCGACAGAATCCAGATACTCATCTGCGGCATCTAAAATTTCCCTGGCTTGGGCCGAAGATTGAATATTGTTTTTCCAGTTGGAAAATATTAATTTCTTCATTCGTGAGTCAAATGCCTTCCGGTTTTATGCCTGTAAACATATGCCGCAACCAAAACAACAATCAGGCCGATGGCGATGTAATTAAATCTCTCGGCCCAGTCCAAAATGCGGTCAAAATTATCGCCCGCTTTCATACCCGCATATACATACAAGAAATTAAGCGGCATGGAGATGAAGAATGTATATACCGAAAAACGCCGGACATTCATGCGCAGTATCCCAGCCAGTACCGGCACGAGGCTGCGTATTGACGTCGGCAAAAAATAACCCCAAACCAGAAACTTTTCACCATACTTTTGGAACCAACGATCCAAGTGTCCAAGTTCGTGGCTCGTAATTAAAAAGTACTTGCCGTATTGCTGCAAAAACGGCCGGCCGCCTTTATAGAAAATGTAATATAAAGCCAGATTGCCAAGGAAACTGCCAATCGTAATCCATATCATGACGGGCCAAAAAGGAAACCGGCCTTGGCTGATTAATATGCCGAAAGCCGGCAGAACTACCTCCGCCGGAACCAGAAAAATGGTCAAACGATCCAAAAAGGAAAATGAAAATACGCCGGCATAGCCAAGAGTGCCCAATATCTCGGTCGCCTTTTCCAGAGATGACGCAAGGAAATTAAACATTCTTCAAATTCTTAGCCGCTTCGTCGGGATCGACGACATTCACAAATACGTTCGTGCCGAGTTCAACGCTGGCAATGGCGGAAAGGCGAGGCACAATTTCGATGTGCCAGCGATAGTGCTCGGATATCAGCTGGCCGTTGTCATGACGCGGTGCGGGGTGGATATAAAAATTATAATCCGGGTCATTCAGCGCCATCTTCATTTTTTTTAAGCTCTGCCGGAGAATCTGGCCGAGCAGCGTAAGTTCGTCGTTACCAAGAGACCCAAATTGCGAATTCCTATTTTTGGAATAAATTCTCATCTCATAAGGCGATCGCGAGGTATAAGGACAAAACAGCACAAATGAATCATTCTCAAAAATAATTCTCTTGCCATCCGTAATTTCTTTTTCAAGCATGACATCAAATCCACTCATGCCCTTTTCCTTGAAATAACGATCGTTATTTTCAATGCTCGTCAAAATGCCCGGTGGCACGAAAGGTAAAGATAATATTTGGGAATGATTATGATACACGGAAGCTCCGGCCGCCGGGCCGTGATTGTGAAAAATCAAAACATAGTCTCCACAGGCGTCATTATCAATTACTACAAATCTTTCCTGATAGGCCGTCATCAGTTCGAACATTTGTTCATCCGAAAAATCCGGTATAAATTTATCGTGCTCATTGGTAATCACCAGCTCATGATAACCGGTTGCGTCGGCAGTCGGCCAAAAATCAGAGTTATCAATCGGTAGGCAATTGCCGTAACTGACGCCCGGAAATTTATTTCTTACAACAGCCGTGGACCATGCGCAGTCCGGCGTCCAATCAATCTTCATGCCTTGTGAAAAAACTGAAAGCGGCTTATCTCCGCTCGCCTTCTCGATATTTTCAAAGGGGCACTCCGAAATCGGCTTGTATATCGAAGTAATTTTTTGACCAAGGTGGCCTGGCGCGCGCGAAGTCACAAATAGAACCCATTTCCCCGATATTGGATCTTGTCGAAATTGATTAAGCGGCATGCTTTATTTTACAACAGCCTGTTTTGAAATAGTAGAGTTGTATTTGCCGGTTAGGAGATTCCAGCGGACACGGACCGTATCCATCAAGACATTAAAGTAAGCACCAAAACGCGGACGAGATTCCGAATGGGGATCATTTTTCCAATTAATACCCACTTCTTTTATTTTATACCCGAATTTTCTGGCCAAAGCCAAGACTTCGATGTCAAATCCGAACCGATTGATGGTCAGTCTCGGAAATATGTCATCGGCCGCCCGGGTCGAAAATACTTTGAATCCCCTCTGCGTATCCTTGATTCCCGGCACAGCCATTATTTGAATAAACAAATTGCCGGCTTTGCCAAATATTTGGCGCCATAGCGGCTCGCTGCCTTGGGCAACTTGGTGATCTTTGACGGCAATGGAGGCTATTATCACGTCGTAGCCTTCGGACAGAAAAGGAAGCATTTTTTCCAGATGATCTATTGATGTGGAATTGTCGGCATCGGTAAAAATCCTGACATCTCCTCCGGCTTGCATCATTCCTTGTTTGACGACAAAACCTTTTCCGTGGTTAACGGGGTTAATATTAAACTTCAATGTCGGAATGGAATCCGCTAAATTTTTTACGATATCCGGCGTTTTATCTTTCGAGCCGTCAACACATACGATTATCTCATGATCAGGATAATGTTCGGAAACATATTTATGAATATCCAAAATCGTGTCCCGAATGTGTTTTTCGTCGTTATAGGCTGGTATTATGACAGACAGTCGCATGACAAAAATATTAAAATTGATATATTGGACTTACTATGAAATCCCTGCGAACGGGCACTCCAAACATAATCGAAATATCCCAATCCGACAAGGCCTATCCGAAGTTACTCAAGGAAATTTCAAATTCACCCAAACGCCTTTACTGCCGCGGAAATCTGGATTTGCTGAACTCGGAATGCTTTGCCGTCGTCGGCTCGCGGGCCATAACGCCGTACGGACAGGAGGCGATAAATAAAATCGTGCCAAGTCTTGCTCGTCATTTTACAATCGTGAGCGGCATGGCCTTGGGAATAGACGCGGCAGCCCAGCGGTCGACCATCAATGCCGGCGGTAAAACAATTGCAGTCTTGGGTACGGCGGTAGAAAATCCGAGCCCAAGATCAAATGTCATGCTGGCTAATGATATTTTGAAGCATGACGGTTTATTAATTTCAGAGTTCTCGTCGAAAGATAAAATTTTCCCCGCGAATTTTGCGATTCGCGATAGAATCATTACCGGTCTTTCCAAGGGAGTCTTGATTGTTGAAGCCGATATAAAAAGCGGATCGTTAGTTTCTTCGCGTATGGCAGTGGAGCAGAACCGCGATGTTTTTGCCGTGCCAGGCAGTATTTTTTCTGCCCGAACGGCCGGGCCCCATTTTTTGATTAAGAAAGGCGCTAAACTGGTTGAGAATGCCGATGACATTTTGGAAGAATATGCCATGCTTGATTTAAGGCCGTCGAAGGAAATTCAAAAACTGACCGGCCTTGAGGATAAAATTTACGATATTCTTAAAAATGGAGCCGTGACGACGGATGCCTTAATCGAGTCGGTCGGCCATGATACGAGCGCGATAATGGTCGCGCTTACGAAAATGGAGCTTAAAGGTTTAATCAGACAGCTGGACAATGGCAAGTATATAAATGTATAATTCAGCAGAATTTTGTGCGTATACGGAGAGAGTGTGAGCAACATAATAATTAAGTTAAATGCAATTAATAATAGTCGAGTCGCCCACTAAATCTAAGACCATAGGCAAATACCTCGGCCCGGATTACCGGGTTCTTTCGTCTTACGGCCATGTCCGTGATTTGCCAAAAAAGGAATTGGGTATTGATATTGATCATGACTTTAAGCCCAAGTATATAATCCCGACTAAAGCCAAGAAAACAATATCGGAACTAAAAAAAGGCGTCCAAAATGCAGATTCTGTGATTCTGGCAACAGATCCTGATCGGGAAGGCGAAGCCATTGCTTGGCACTTGGCCGAAGCCCTGGGGCTGAATAAAAAAACGAGCGCAAAGAAAATTTCGCGGGTTGTTTTTCATGAAATCACGAAGCACGCCATCGAAAAAGCGATTGCGGAACCGAGGGAAATAGACAATCATCTAGTCGACGCCCAGCAAGCCCGACGAGTTTTGGATCGCCTCGTCGGCTACAAGCTTTCGCCTTTTCTCTGGAAAAAAGTCCGCTCCGGCTTATCGGCCGGCCGTGTTCAATCCGTAGCCGTAAGACTTGTTGTCGAAAGGGAAAGAGAAATACAGAATTTCAAGCCTCAAGAATACTGGTCAGTGGAAGCGGTCTTGGCCAAAAAAGACGAAGAAAAAAGCTTTAAGGCCAGGCTTATCAAAGAAGGAGAAAGAAATATCGGCCGTCTTGATATCAAGTCCAAAGAAGAGGCGGAAAGAATTTCCAAAGAATTGGAAAATTCCGAATACGAGGTAATCAACATCGAAAAAAAAGAAACCCATCGCAATCCCTCAGCTCCTTTTACAACCTCCACCCTACAACAGGAGGCGTCGCGCAAATTGGGATTTTCGGCCAAACAGACAATGGTCTTGGCCCAGCGCCTCTATGAAACCGGATACATTACATACATGAGAACGGATTCGCTTAACATTTCTGAGATAGCCTTGGCTCAAGCCCGAGACGTCATAACAGATAAATTCGGAAAGAAATACGCACTGGATGCTCCTCGGCATTATCAAAATAAATCCAAAGGCGCCCAGGAAGCCCATGAGGCGATACGGCCGACTGACCTGTCGCTCACCCCGGAAGCATTGCCGAAAGCCACGGATCCGGGCCAAAGGCGCCTTTACGATTTAATCTGGAAAAGAACAGTAGCTTCGCAGATGCAGCCGGCGGTCCTTGATCAAACCGCGGTGGACATATCGGCCGAAAAAAAATACGTCTTCAGGGCAAACGGCCAGATAATTAAATTTGACGGCTTCATCCGCGTATACACCGAAACAAAAGACGAAGATGAAGAATCGGATGAATATTCCGAAGGCCAGCTGCCAGACTTAGCTCTACGCGAATTCTTAAATTTTCTGGATCTTTTAAGGGATCAGCATTTTACCGAACCGCCAGCTCGATACACCGATGCGACACTAATTAAGATTTTAGAGGCGGCCGGCGTCGGACGACCTTCGACGTACGCACCGACTTTAACGACGATTCAAGACAGAGGATACGTGGAAAAAATCGAAAAGAAATATCATCCCACGGAAATCGGAATCCTCGTCAACGATATGCTCGTCGCCAACTTTCCGGAAGTAATCGACATTAATTTTACTTCTCACATAGAAGATGAACTCGATGACATCGCCGAGGGAAAAATCGGCTGGGTTCCGGTCATACGCGAATTCTGGGAACCGTTTGGAAAAAACCTGAAGGAAAAAACGGTGAGCGTCGAAAAAATCACGCAGATTTCGGATACGCCTTGCCCGCACTGCGGCAAACCCATGGTTATAAAATTCGGGCGCATGGGCAAATTCCTGGCCTGTCCCGAGCCGGGAAGCAAGGTTACCCTGCCTTTGCCTGAGGAAGCGGCGAAAATAAAGGAGCTCGAGGAAAAAACTAAAGACGAGCGCTGTCCGCTATGCGGCAAAGACATGAAAGTCAAAAGGGGCCGCTTCGGATATTTTTTGGGCTGTACCGATTATCCGGCATGCAAGGGAATATCTAAAATTGTCAGCCGAACGGGATTCAAATGCCCGAACTGCAAAACCGGCGATGTCATTGAAAAGAAATCCCGAGGCCGCGGAAAAATATTCTATGCCTGTTCCCGCTGGCCGGAATGCGATTTCCTTATGAGCAAGAAACCGGAAACGGAAGCAGAGATTGCCGAAGCATTTGCTTTATGGCAGACAAAACCCTTAAAAAAATCCTCTAAAAAAAGTGATAAAAAATCTTGATAAATACTCCGAAACCGATAGATCTCTAATAGAGAATGCCTATAATTTCGCCGTTCAGGCCCATAAATCACAAAAGCGTCTTTCCGGAGACGCCTTTATTACCCACCCGCTGGCCGTGGCGGAGCTTTTGAGCGAACTCAAACTCGACGCCTCGACAATTGCCGCGGCCCTGCTTCATGATACGATTGAAGACTCCGAAGTTTCTAAAAATATTTTGTCCGAGCAATTCGGGACTGAAATATCTTTTTTGGTTGACGGGGTGACAAAACTAAAGCAAATCGGATTGCCCGCAAATTCTGATCCGGAAAAGATACAAAATTTTAAAAAAATGTTTTTTGCCGTGGCCAAAGACGTGAGAGTGATTCTGATAAAACTGGCCGACCGATTGCACAATATGAGAACCGTCGCTTTTCTTCCCGATCATGACCGGAATCGGGTCGCTTTGGAAACATTGGAAATATACGCTCCCATCGCCGCCCGCCTGGGCATGGGCGGCTGGAAGGGAGAACTTGAGGATCTTGCGTTTCAATACGCGTATCCGACAGAATTTTCATGGCTCCGAAGAAAGGTCAGGCATAAATATTTAAATCTGACCCGATACCTTGAGCGCACGCGCCCCCTACTTATCAAACACTTGTCGGATGCCGGCGTAAGTATTCTTGAGATGCATGCCCGCGGCAAACATTATTACAGCTTGTACCAGAAAATGCTGCGCCGAGACATGGACCCCAATAAGATTCATGACATCGTCGCGATGAGAATCATAGTGCCGGATGTAAAATCTTGTTACGAAGCCCTGGGCGCCATCCATGCCCACTACACTCCGCTCCCGCGGATGATTAAAGATTACATTGCTTTGCCCAAACCTAACGGCTACCAATCAATCCACACCACAGTTTTTTGCGAGAAAGGAAAAATCGTGGAGATTCAGATTAGGACGCCCCAAATGCATGACCACAATGAGAAAGGGGTTGCCGCTCACTGGGCATACGATGAAAGCGGTAAATCCAAAATTTCAACCGCGGACCGCGGAGAATTGGAATGGATAAACAGATTGAAAGATTTTCTTGACCGGTCCGAGCCGGCAGAAGACATCTCGGCATTAAAAATAGACTTCTTCAAGAACAGGATATTTGTTTTAACACCTAAGGGCGACGTCGAGGATTTGCCCGAGGGAGCAACGCCTATTGATTTTGCTTATGCCATCCACAGCAATCTCGGCCACGCCGTCAAAGGCTCGAAGATAAATGGAAAAATCGCTCCCATAGATTCAGAGCTTTTAAACGGCGATGTCGTCGAAATCTTAAAAGGCAAAGAAAAAAAGCCGTCGCAGGACTGGCTTAGATATGTAAAAACGGCGAATGCCCGACATAATATCAGGAGTTGGTTTGCCAATCAGAAAAATCGCTAGTCGATGATGCTCTTTGCGATTTTATTGAGATCCTCAAGAGTGGCGAAACGCACAACTATGCGTCCGCCGCCGGCGCCGGCATGGATTGCGACCGGCGTCTGAAGGGTTCGGCTAAGATTCTTTTCCAGTTCTAAAAAACGGCCCTCATTTCGAGTCTTCGGATTTTTTTTGGCTTGAGACGCCATTTTTTCCAAATCGTCTTTGGACACGGCGCCGGAGATGAGCTTATCAAAAGCCAGCCTCTGCTGGTTGGCATCGCTGAAAGCCAGAAGACCTCGGGCGGAAGAATAACCGATTTTCCCGTCTTTCACCGCTTGCTTCATGTCTTCAGGCAATGAAAGGAGGCGGATGATGTTTGCCACCGCTACCCGCGACTTGGAAACTTTTTCTCCGATTTCTTGCTGGGTCAAGCCATACTCTTTTTGCAATTTCAGATAAGCCTCGGCCTGTTCTATCGCATTTAAGTCTTCTCTTTGGATATTTTCGGTCAGGGCTACCTCAAGTCTCGTTTTATCTTCGTTAAAATCGTCTCGTATAATCACCGGCACATGGGGCAAACCGGCTTTTTGAGCCGCTCTTAGTCTTCTTTCTCCGGCAAGCAATATGTATGAGACATCAAGACCCCTTGGAGAATTATCCTCTATCTTGGCAACAAGAAGGGGCTGAAGGATGCCGTATCGGCGGACTGATCTTGCCAAATCGGCGATGCTTTCTTCGTCAAAATCCCTTCTGGGCTGATTGGGGTTGGGCTTGATTTTATTTACCTCCACGTAAAAAACATTCTCTTTTTGATTTCGAGGAGAGTTTCCATCGCCTGCTGGGATTAAAGACCCCAATCCTTTTCCGAGTCCGAATAATTTCTTCATAAGGGATGCTATTTGGTAAGCTTGATTATTTCCTCGGCCAGCTGTTTGTACGCCTTGGCCGCTTTTGAGTCGGGATCGAATTGCAATATCGTTTTGCCGTAGCTTGGCGCTTCGGCCAAAGATATCGTTCGCGGAATTATTGCTTCAAAAACCCGGCCCGGGAAATTTTTAGAAACCTCGTTTACGACCTGTCTAGCCAAATGATTTCTCTTATCATACATTGTAAGTAATACCCCCATGATTTGCAAATCCGGATTCAGGCCGCTGCGCACAAGTTCGATTGTTTTCATCAGTTGGCCCAGGCCTTCCAAGGCATAATATTCGCATTGGACGGGAATAATCACTTCTTCCGCCGCCGCCAATCCGTTTACGGTCAGCAATCCCAATGACGGCGGACAATCGATTAAAATATAATCATAATTGGTGCGAATTGAATTCAGAACTTTCTTCAGTCTTGTTTCGCGGTAATCCATCTCCACCAGTTCCACATTCGCTCCGGCCAAAGCCTGCGAGGCGGGCAAAACGTCAAACCCAAATACCGATGTTCTTTTTAAAAGCAGCTCGGGGTTATGATCGTTTATCATCGCGTGGTAAAGAGACGGGTGATCGGGATCCAGTTTTATCCCCGCTCCGGTCGTGGCGTTGGCTTGGGGATCCAAATCGACAAGAAGCACGTATTTTCCCATTGCGGCCATAAAGGCGCTCAGGCTGGTAGCCGAGGTTGTTTTTCCGACCCCGCCCTTGGCGTTGCACATTGCGATTATTCGAGCCATGAGATCAAAACATTTTTCAAATTCATCATATCACCTGCCTTGTATTTTGCAATTGAAAATGGGGTATAAAAATGATAGAATTGTTCAATATCTGCCGCTGTGGTGGAATTGGTTTTACACGCACGACTCAAAATCGTGTGGCCTCACGGCCATGTGGGTTCGACTCCCACCAGCGGCACCACAAACGAACTAAACGGTTTTTTGAGAAGCCACACATCATGTCTAGACAAAAATTACCTGACATAACTTTTCCTTGGACTCCAGACTTGGCCTACGCAACAGGCCTCATTGCAACGGATGGAAATCTGTCCCCGGATGGTCGGCACATGACTTTTAAATCTGCGGACAGACAGCTGGTACAAACCTTTAAAAAATGTCTGAATCTTAAGAATAAAACATGCAAAGACGGGATTCTAAATTGTTACTATGTTCAATTTGGAAATGTCCAATTCTATAAATGGTTGAGAACAATCGGAATTCATCCCGCAAAAAGTCTAACTATTGGTGAGATTAATATTCCAGACAAATATTTCAGAGATTTTCTGCGTGGACACTTAGACGGCGATGGGTCTATTATTCTCTATAGGGATAAATATGGTTTGTACAAGAAAAGACATTACGATAATTTAAGAACGTACACATACTTCATTTCTGCGAGCGAACGACACATTCTTTGGCTCAGAAATAAAATTATTAAAATTACTGGAGTATCAGGAGCCTTGATCAGACGCGAGTCAAAAATAAAAAACAGGGCCATTATTTGGCAGATCAAAATTGCTCGTCACGAATCAATATCACTTTTGAAATGGCTCTACTACTCTATCAAAATTCCTACACTAATGAGAAAAAGGAGAACGGCAGAAAAAGTATTACGACTGTCAAAAAATTGGAAAAGAAAAAATTATGTATTCATATAAAGGACAAATCCCTCACACGAGGGATTTGTTATTGGGTCGGGTTTGGTTGTTCTTTTGAAGCTTCGGGTTGAGTTTCAAGCTGTATCTCCGGTGATGGCTCGACTGTGGCCTGGCTTACCGTGGAGTTTTCGGCAGGTTTTTCAGGTACTGCATCGGCCGCTTTTTCAGTTTTTACCGGCGCATTCTGCGGCGATGTTTTTTCCTTCTTTTTCGGCTTCCATGTCTGCATCTTGGGCCTATCCCATATTTTATAGTTAACTAACAGATTATTGACCGTCGGCGAAATACCCGCGCCTTTTGATATCCAGTATTCAATCCGATCAAGCTTAGCCTCCAGCTTGTTTTCGTGCGGATTATAGTAACCTAAAAGCTCAAGGACCTCGCCTTTCGGTTTCTTGGTATGTTCGGCGATGATTATACGAAAGTGGGCTTGGCCGCGCTTTCCGGTTCTTTGGAGTCGTATATTTAACATAAAGCCTTGAAATAATAACAAATACGGCAATTTTATGCAAATTTTAGCATTTAAAAAGATATCAACTTTTAAATCCGCCGTTAAAATTATATGATTTGAGAGGCACACAATGCGAGTTGAAAAATTCGTCCAAAGGCAAAATCTTCTTCTGAAATACACGCGAACGCTCGTTACATCAGAAACTATAGGTTTAAACAGAAGGCGACGCCGGGACGTAGAGGAACATCACTGGCATTGTTGTATTCTCTATAAGCTCTTTGATTTTCCGGTTATGGTCGAGAAAAAAATCAAAGACGAACTTCTCCTCACGTCGGTCGCAGAACTCAAGATCGCCGCCAAGACTCGCAGAGAGTCTCGTTTGGAGTTGATCCGTCAAATCAGAGGCCGGAAAATGGTCATCAAGGAATTGGCTGGGACACGAACCTTAGCTATCCCCGAAGACCTCACCTAAAGCCCGCGCAAAGTCCGCGGGCTTTGCGTTTACCAGTTTTTCTTTTTTAATCCTTCGTCGGCGGCTTTTTGCTGGGCTTCTTGTTTTGACGGTCCTTCGCCCTCGGCAATCAATTCTTTTTCGAGAAACACACCGACCTTGAAATTTCTAGCATGGTCCGGGCCCCATTCGTCAACTACCTCGTACGTCGGCGTGATACCGACTTTTTCCTGGGCTTTTTCCTGAAAAAGACTCTTGGCGTCGCGATAAAGTTTTTGGGAGATAATCTCCGGCAATTCTTTCAGCACGAAACGGGCGATGAATTCCTTGCACGGTTCGTATCCGCTATCAAGATATATGGCTCCAATCAGCGATTCAAACGCGTTGGCCAATATGTATTGCCGGGCCCGGCCTGTATCTTTGGCCTCACCTCGGGAGAGCAGGACATATTCATTCAAATCAAACTCATTGGAAATCTTCGAAAGTATTACGGCATTCACCAGAGCCGCCCGCCAATTCGTAAGTTCTCCTTCGGGATTGGGGTAATTGTTGAATAAGAATTCAGTTACCACTAATTCCAAAACGGCATCGCCCAAAAATTCCAGCCTTTCATTATGATCCAGGGGCCATTTCGGATTTTCATTGAGATAGGATCGATGAGTGAGCGCGGTCAGGAGATGGTCTTTGTTTGAAAAAGAATAACCGATTTTTTGCTCCAATGGAGAAATGTCCATTACATATGCTGAAGGTGAAGATTAGACATTCAGCGGACACGTGTCCGATGAATGGCTAAGCTGAACTTTCAGCTGATTTAATTTCTTCTTTCTTTTTTGACGTCTGTTCCTTGCCCGGTTCTCCGATTTCACGATATACCGTGCCCAGAACGCCGTTCACGAATTTACCCGACGATTCTCCGCCGAAAGACTTGGCCAGTTCAATCGCTTCGTTTATCGCCACTTTGGGCGGCACCTCATCCCTGTTGCCGTGCAGCAGCTCGTACAGGCCCAGCCTCAAGACATTCCTGTCCACGATGGCAATTTGTTCCAGCGGCCATTGAGGCGCCGCTTTTTCTATAATCTTATCCAGTGAATCAATATTTTCGATTATGCCTTTTACCAGCATGTATATGAAAGACGTATCTTCCAGCCCGGAAGCGTATTCGGCAACGTTGCGGTCGACTATGCCAATCAACTCGTCATTTTTGCGCCCCCTAAAATCCCACTCGTAGAGGGATTGCATAGCTACGCTTCTTGATAAGTGTCGAGATGCCATTAATGAGCTGCCGAATGCTGACGTTTTTCTTTTTTCTTCAGTTCTTTAGCCAAAACGTTAACAATTTCACGGCCTTTGTAATAACCACAAAATTTGCACATCATATGCGGCAAAATATTTCTTTTGCATTGAGGACAAGCAGATAATTTTTTCGGCTTTAAAGCAAGGTGACTGCGTCGCCTCTTCTGCTTGCCTTTAGCCATGTGGTGACGTGGTACGGCCATATAAGTTTTTATATCTTATCACATTATTTATGAATATTCAAGCTGTCGTATGAATCAACATTCAATTAGAAGTTGTCCACGTTGCCTGACCGGGGCGGAATGGTAAAATGGAGCCGATGAAATTCGTCCACCTCCATACGCATTCCCATTATTCCCTTCTAGATGGCATGTCGAAAATAGACGACATGGTCAAATTGGCCAAAGAAATGGGCATGCCGGCAATAGCTTTGACGGATCATGGCGCCATGTACGGCACGATTGAATTTTACAGCGCGTGCAAAAAAAATAACATCAAACCCATAATCGGAGTTGAGGCATACGTGGCCAATCGGACGAGATTCAATAAGGAAGCGAACGTAGACAACAAGCGCTATCATCTTACTCTTTTGGCATATAACAATGTCGGCTATCAAAATCTGATTAAACTCACGACGGCGGCGCACCTTGAGGGCTACTATTATCGGCCGCGCGTGGACAAGCAGCTTCTTAAAGAAAGCTCCGAAGGTTTAATATGCCTTTCCGGCTGCCCGGCCGGCGAATTGGCCCGCCTTATCCAATCGAAGCAACTAGAAAAAGCAGAGAAATTGATTCTCGAATACCAAGAGATATTCGGAGCCGAAAACTACTTTCTGGAAATAATGCATCATCCTGATGTCGAAGGATTCTGGGACTGGAGAAAGGCGATAATCGATTTTTCAAAAAAATTAAATATTCCCCTAGTCGCAACTCAAGATTCCCACTACTTAAGGCCCGATGACGCTTTTGCCCATAAAACACTTGTGGCCATCGCCACCGCCACCGATGTCGAAGACATGAATATATTTTCCGGCACCGGAAAATACCATTTAATTTCTACGGATGAGGCTTTGGAATGGTTTAAAGACATACCCGAAGCAGTTGAAAATACCGAAAAGATAGCCGAAAGATGCGATGTCGACATAACATTGGGAAAATTTGTTTTTCCGAATTTTCCTCTGGAAGAGGGGAAAACGGCCGATCAAATGCTCGATGAATTGACTAAAAAAGGCGTCATCGAGAAAAACCTCGGTGAAAATTTAGAAATAGAACAGAGGAGAAATTTCGAACTTCAGATAATAACACAGAAAAACTATTCTCCGTATTTTCTGGTAGTTGCCGATCTTTTAAGATTCGCGAGAGAAAAAGGCATATACACCACTGTTCGGGGTTCCGCAGCCGGCTCTCTTGTCGCCTATCTTTCCGGCATCACAAACGTCAATCCGATTGAATTTCAGTTGCCTTTTGAACGCTTCCTAAATCCATTCCGTCCTTCCGCGCCAGATATCGATATGGATTTCGCCGATGACAGGAGAGAAGAAGTAATCGAATACGCCAAACAAAAATACGGTGCCGACAAGGTGGCCCAAATCGGAACATTCGGAACCATGATGGCCCGAGGCGCCGTCAGGGACGTCGCCCGCGCGTTAGGCAAACCTTATGAATTCGGCGACCGCATCGCCAAATTAATACCTATGGGCTCCCAAGGATTTCCAATGACGATTGAACACGCCATGGAAATGGAGCCGGAATTAAAGAAGATATGCGAAGAGAATAACGAAGCCAAAGAGGTGTTGGACATTGCCAGAAAGCTCGAAGGAACTGTCCGTCACGTATCAGTCCACGCCGCCGGCGTCGTTATTTCTCCCAAACCTCTCATTGAATACGTACCGATACAATATGATCCCAAATCGGGAGACAAGCTGATAACCCAATATGACATGTACACGGTCGGCGAAGACGGAATCGGGCTAACAAAGCTTGATTTTCTGGGCATAAGAAATCTGGCAATTTTGGAAGACGCTGTCAGATTAGTCAAAAAACTAAGAGGTATAAATATTGATATTGAAAATATCCCGTTCGACGACAAGAAAACATTCGCCATGCTCGCCCGCGGAGAAACTGAAGGCCTGTTCCAGTTAAACGGCTCGGGCATGACCAAACATCTTGTCGATTTGAAGCCGACATCGGTTGATGATATCAACGCCATGGTCGCTCTGTATCGTCCGGGGCCGATGAATAATATACCGGAATATATTGCCCGAAAGCATGGGAAAAAAACAATTTCATATTTTCATCCCAAGGCGGAGAATTTTTTGAAGAGGTCTTATGGCATTCTAGTCTATCAGGATGACCTTCTTTTTACGGCCATGGAATTGGCGGGATATAACTGGGAAACGGTGGATAAATTCAGAAAAGCAGTGGGAAAGAAAATTCCGGCGGAAATGGCGAAGCAGCACGAAATATTCGTGGCTGGGTGTCAGAAACACAGCGGCATGACAAAAGAAGAAGCCGAGAAAATATGGGACCTGTTCGAGCCTTTTCAGGGCTACGGGTTTAATAAATGTTTAAGCGGCGATGCCCTAGTGTACGATTATGACACAGGTAATCTGATTAAAATTAAAGATTTATATAACAATAACAAAAAAATAAAAAGAGTGTTGTCCCTTGCTGATAATATGAAGCTTAAGCCCTCCAAAGTATTGAATGTTTTCGAAAACGGAACAAAAAAAGTTTTTGAACTTAAAACAAGAAGTGGACGGTTTATTAAAGCTACTAATAATCATCCATTTTTGTGCGCTAACGGCTGGTGTCGCCTAGACAAGATTTCTATCGGCAGCAAAATCGCCGTACCAAGATTAATAGAGACCGCCAAAATCACGACTGCCGTCCCAGATTTTAAATTAGTTGTTTTGGGTTATCTCTTGGCAGAAGGAAATTTGTGTCATCCGTCTGGAGTTTATTTTTATTCAACCCAACACGATGAGATAAACGATTATTCGGATAGTCTTAAGAAGTTCAATAACACGACTGCCGTTCTAAATACAAGCAAAGCTGCAACTTCTGTATATTCCAAAAGAGTGAATATAAGTCGGCCTTCGGAATTGGTTGAGTTCATAGAAACACTCGGATTAAAACATAAAAAGGCGACAGATAAATTCATGCCTGATTTTGTGTTTAATTTGCCGAAAGAAAAATTGGCCATTCTTATTGGAAAAATGTTCCAAGGAGACGGTAGTATTACTTTAAAAGAAAATTGGCCCCAAATTTTTTATGCAACTTCCTCTGAAAAACTGATTTATCAGCTACAACATCTTTTGTTAAGATTTGGAATTTTAAGCACTGTCCATAAAAAATCAGTTAAATACCGCGGCACAATTAAAAAAGGATTCGGTCTTTATGTAAGCCGCTGGGACAACATAGAAAAATTTATAAAAAACTTCTCGCCTTATTTTATTGGACAAAAAAAAGAATGTTCTAATGATGTTCTTAAAAAACATCCAATAATCAACGGCTCTCTGAAAAAATGGGCCGCGCGAGGTAGCGCTGATATTATCCCTGTTGATTTGATAAGGGACATTATCAGAAAGACTATTATCGCTCAAGGTTACAGCTATGCTTCTTTCGCCGCCATGTCCGGAGTGTCAGAACGACTGCTGCTTAAAGACAAAAGAAAAATAGGATATTTAAGAGAAACTATCCAAAATATGGCAGATATTCTACATAGTCAGGAGATATCAATATTATCAAACACCGATATATATTGGGATGAAGTTAAAGAGATAAAATATGTCGGGTATGAAAAAACATATGATCTTGAAATAGAAGGAGAGCATAATTTTGTGGCCAATGATTTTATTGTTCACAATTCTCATGCCGCCTGTTACGGGCGCGTCGCCTATCAAACCGCCTACATGAAGGCGAACCATCCCGTCGAATACATGTGCGCCATTTTAACTGCCGAAGCCGGTGATGTGGAAAAAATAGCCGAGATTATAACCGAATGTAAAAGAATGGGAATTCCGGTTTTGCCGCCAGATGTCAATTCTTCTTATAAAGATTTCACCATTATCGAGGACAAAATAAGATTCGGCCTGCTGACAATTAAAAATCTGGGCGAAAGTCCGGCCAATGCCATTATCGCCGAGAGAGAAAAAAACGGCCCGTTTGTCACCATAGAAGATTTTGTCACCAGAATTCAAAGCAAGGACATCAACAAAAAATCTCTCGAGAGCCTTATACGCTGCGGCGCCATGGATCAGTTTGGAGAAAGAGGATCTCTTCTGGCCAATGTGGATCTCCTTTTAAATCACGCCCGGGAAAAACAAAAAAATGCTTTAGGGGGACAAACGAGTCTTTTTGGAAACAGCCAGATTGTAATGCCTTCCCTGCGCCTAATAGCGGCCAATCCGGCAAAGCGCTGGGAGAAACTTATGTGGGAAAAAGAACTGCTGGGATTGTTCGTTTCCGATCACCCCCTGGCCGATTACCAGGAACAAATTTCCCGACACCGCGTAGTGCCGATTAAAGAAATACACGGCAACGGCAGTCTCATAAAAGTCGCCGGTATAGTGACGAAGACGCAAAAAATATTTACAAAAACAGGCAAGCCTATGGTTTTTTCATGGCTGGAAGATGTTTCTTCAAAAATCGAATTGGTTGTTTTTCCGGGGTTGCTTGAAAAATATCCCGATGCCTGGAAAGAAAACAGTGTCATTGTTGCCACCGGCAAAGTCAATGACAGGGACGGCACGCTGAAAATTTTATGCGATGATGTCCAGACAATCGCCGCTTTAAGTTAAACTCTTCTTTTTGAATGCGTCTAGATTTCCACAGCCCCCTTCCTTGATTAAATAATATCTGCTATCATTGTTTCATGATTCCAAGCCGAACAACGTCTCGAACTAGACTGCCCTAGAGAGAGGATGTTGTTTGGCATTTTAGAAACTCCTGCTCTCTATATCGACTGTAGAGCAGGAGTTTTCATTTAAAGCAAACTTTGGTATCTTCAAAAAGAATGAAATATCCGATTGAAACAATAAGGCACACCCTGGCTCATGTCATGGCTTATGCCGTGAAACAGCTATATCCCGATGTTAAATTTGGAATCGGCCCCGTTATAGAAGACGGCTTCTATTACGATTTTGACTCGGAGCATAAATTCTCGCAGGAAGATTTTAACGAGATAGAAAAAAAGATGAGAAAGATAATCGCCGAAAAGATTCCGGTTGAACATTTGCATATTCCGATTGACCAGGCGATTAAGGACGCTTCGGTGCAGGGCCAGAAATATAAATTGCAGCTCTTGGAACAAATTAAATCCGGCGAGAGAATGGCGATTGAGGAAGCGGATATTGAGAAGCAAAAAAGCGGTGAAATATCTTTTTACCACATTGGACCAGCCGCGGGCGGGTTCACCGATCTCTGTAAGGGCCCACATGTCGAAAACACGGGCGATTTGCCAAAAGATGGGTTCAAATTATCGCGCGTCGCCGGCGCATATTGGCAGGGCAATGAAAAGAATCCCCAACTCACGCGCGTTTATGGCTATGCTTTCGCCACCAAAGAAGAACTCGATAACTATCTGGCCATGCTCGAAGAGGCCAAAAAAAGAGACCATCGCGTCCTCGCCCAACAGCTTGATCTATTTTCCCAGCACGAGGTATCCCCCGGCACAATTTTCTGGCATCCCAAGGGAATGATTATTTGGAAAGAAATGGAAAAATTCATCCGCTCGATGAATGATCGCTACGGCTACGGCGAAGTCTCGACACCGGTTATGGTCAAAAAGGAATTATACGAAACATCCGGCCACTGGGAACACTATCATGATAACGGATTTTGGTTTGACATTGATAAGGAAACTTATGTCTTGAAGCCTATGAATTGTCCCGAAGGCACATTGATATATTCTTCAAGGTTGCGTTCTTATCGCGACCTGCCGATTCGCCTGGCCGAACCGACAGGCAAATTGCACCGCAATGAATTGCGCGGCGTGTTGGGCGGTCTTTTCCGAGTCCGCCAATTTGTCCAAGATGATGCCCACGTTTTCTGCCGGCCAGATCAAATCGAAGACGAGGTCAGCGATCTTTTGAAATACACACAAGAACTTTACACAATTTTCGGTTTGCCAATCAGTTTCAGGTTTGCCACCAGGCCCGACAAGGCCATGGGCGATCCCCGGCTTTGGAAAAAAGCCGAAGAGGCGCTCGAGAGCATATTAAAAAAATTAAAACTGGATTATCAGACTAAGCCCAAAGATGGCGCTTTCTACGGACCGAAAATTGATATTCATGCCAAAGATGCCATCGGCCGCGAGCACCAGCTCGCCACAATCCAGCTTGATTTCCAGATGCCGGAAAGATTTAAACTGGAATACATTGATGAAAACGGGGTGGCCCAAAGACCGGTTATGATTCACCGGGCAATCTTTGGTTCATTTGAAAGATTTCTGGGCGTTTTAATCGAGCATTATGCCGGCGCGTTCCCTCTCTGGCTGGCGCCGGTGCAAGTGATTATCATTCCGGTCAGTGAAAAATTCTCTGAATACGCCAAATCTGTATTCAACCAGTTCAAGGAATCAGGAATGAGAGCAGAGATGTCTGAAGCCAGTGAAACTCTGGGCAAAAGAATCCGTGAGGCGGAAATGCAAAAAGTGCCATATCTTTTAATCGTCGGGGAAAAAGAAATAGCCGCCAATGCTGTTGCCGTCCGTCAGCGCGGCAAAGGTGACATCGGCCAAATGGAGCTGGAAAAATTAATCATCCAACTCAAAGAAGAAATACTAAAAAAGACTCTCTAGGGAGTCTTTTTGGCGGTTAGAATTTTTAACCGCCCCCGCGTTTTGCCGAGTACAAAGTACAACACAGAGATAGCCAGTAAAATAAAGAAAAAATCCCTATACTTTTCCCAGAGATAGAAGACGACATTCCAGGACCCCATAGCAATCAGGATGTGGACGCAGTTACCAGCAACCAATGAGTAAAGTCCCGTTTTAAAATTAGCGGTAGCGCATACGATTGTGCCTGCCAATCTTCCGCCAGACATAAACGGTTCCCAGCCCAAAAAAAACATCCCCGCATGGCCGCCGGCTTTTATGGTTCTGAAAAGCCAGCGATTGGGATGAACTACCCATTCGAATGTTGTTTCAAAAAATCTGATAATTTTATCAGCAGTGCCTTGGGCTTTCAATTCACCGGCGACTTCTTTTGTGAAGTCGATAGTGTCTCTGATTTTTTTTCTTTCAGGGAGAAATGTCAGAAAAAACCAGCGCCAGAATTTATACCAGGCGAAGAGCTCTACGTTAAGAAGAACGACCAAAATGGCAAATTGCACCCAAAATAATTTCACATGATACATAACGAAAGGCATAAGCACCCAATCGCCATTGGCTATCGTAAGCAGAGCCAGTGCCCCCAGGAAAGGCCAGGTGTCACTCCATTTTTTCAAAGATCCCCCTAGAAAAGACGGTCTGTATTATACCCGAAAATATCCCAAATCAAAAGGGTTAACTTAAAATATTCTTGACCAAATACGCGACAAGACGTATCATATCCCATAGTTTTTTGGAGGGCTAATGATTGAGACATTAAAAACTTGGGGTGTAGACATATCGACAGCCGAACACTCAAAAAACTATACTTGTCGTGACTGCGGGAAATTCTCTAATCACATAATGGATCCTGACGGCAAATATGTGGTTGGTTTTGTAGGCATAGGTCTAGATATCGATGACGGTTCTTTATTTATTATCATTAATCAATGCCCTAAATGTTTTTCCAAATTCTGGTTTCACGTCGGCTATGATACTGCGTTACACATAAAAGACACCTGTCCCAATTGGCCAACAACATGAGGCATAAGCCTCTTTTTTTATGAAACAAAAAATAATCGTAATTGTCGGACCGACAGCGAGCGGAAAATCTGATCTGTCTATAAGATTAGCAAAACGGCTTGAGGGAGAAATTATCTCCGCGGACTCACGGCAGGTTTATCGCGGCATGGATATTGGGACGGGCAAAGTTACAAAAAAAGAACAAAAAACGGTTTCCCATCATTTAATTGACGTCGCCAATCCCAATAAACAATTCACGGTTAATGATTTCAAGAAACTCGCTGAAAAAGAAATCAACGATATCTCGAAGCGCGGGAGGCTGCCGATTGTAGTCGGGGGCACCGGACTATATATTGACGCGTTAGTTTATGACCTAAATTTTCCCGATGTGCCGCCTAACAAAAAATTACGAGCTCAATTGGAAAAAATGTCAGTCGAAGAACTTTTTGCCAGATTGAGAAAACTTGATGCCAAAAGAGCCCAAACCATAGAATCGAAAAACAAGCGCCGATTGATTAGGGCATTGGAAATATTGGCTGCCGTTGAGAAAGTTCCACTTTTGGACACAAAATATCATCAACAAAAGCCTAAGTACAATGTTCTATGGTTAGGTTTAAATCCTGTAAATTTAAAACAAATAATTAAAAAGCGGCTCAAAGAAAGATTAAGAAAAGGAATGATAAAAGAGGTTGAAAAATTGCATACCAAGGGCTTAACTTGGAAACGATTAGAAGAATTGGGATTAGAATACCGCTGGGTTAGCAGATATCTTCAAAAGAGAATTGACCGGAAGGAAATGGAAGAGATGTTGTTACGGGAGATAATAAACTACGCCAAACGTCAGATGACCTGGTTCAAGAGAAATAAAAAAATAACCTGGATCAAAAACCCAGGTTTAGCTATTAGATTTTTATTCAGAAATCTTTAATTTTTTAACGGCAAGGGAGCATTGTTGCTGGAATTTCTTATAATTCTCAGTCGTGCCAGATATTTCAACTGAATGTGAATTTATCCATCGAGAAAGAATAAATCTGACAACTTCAGATCGGTTACCTCCGTAAGGACCAACTAACGCGCCGACTTCCCAATCAAGAAATTCATCTAAATAAATAGTCCTTTTCACTTTTAGTTCCTCCCGAGATTTACTTCTTTTTGAAATTGGGGAAACATGAGCTGGCATTGTTGTCTCCACAAAGATCTGACCCATACTACCACCTGTAAAAATAATTTCAAGAAGAAAATTGTTTTCTATGCGGCTTCACTCTTCTTATCATCCCGCTCTTCCTTATGATCAGCTTTTTTTTGAAGACGTTCCATAAATTCTTTCTCCCTCGCAAGGTTGATGGCTTGCTCTTCAATTCCTCTGACCCGGCTGGTCATCTCTTTGGACAATTGTTCACGCTGCCTGTTGAATCTAATCAAGCTCGCAAAAAATTTTTTGAACATGTTATTTTATTATACTCTTAATTAATTCCTCCAAAATTTGCGGATTGGCTCGACCCCTACTCTCGCGCATGGCCATTCCGACTAAAAATTTAAGGGACGCTGTTTTGCCGGATTTAAAATCAACGACGGCTTTGGGATTATCGGCAATCACTTTTTCGACAACGGATTCTAGTTCCACCGTATCTGATATTTGCGCTAAATCTTTATCCTTGATGATGTTTTCCGGAGATTTGCCCGTTTCGAACATTTCTTTAAGGACGGTTTGGGCGGCGCTGGATGATATTTCTTTGTGAAACACTCTGACTACAAGATCGGCGAACATTTCCGGTGTAATTTTCGTGTCTTTGGGACCGGCAAAAACAGCCGCGGCCATCCGGCTTAATTCCGTTATCAGATAATTGGATGCCAATTTAAAAAGCTTGGGCTGCTCCCCGATTGGCGGCATTTTTAAATGCTTTAATTTATCAAAGGTTAAAATCTCCGAGGCCACATCTTCGAAATAATTCCCAAGTTCTTTGTCGGTAGTAAAAATTTCGACATCGGACACGGGCAAAGTATACTGGTTGGAAAACCGCCGCCTTCGCTGATCCGGCAGCTCCGGAATTCGAGATTTAATAGCTTCCACCTCATCACTATCATAATGGAGCGGCGGTAAATCTGGCTCGGGGAAATACCTGTAATCCTGGGCTTCTTCTTTTGATCTTTGGCTGATAGTAATCCCTTTAGTGTCATCCCAGCCCCTCGTTTCCTGTTTGATTTCTTCGCCTTTTTCCAACAGCTCCGTCTGGCGGGTAACCTCATAGTCTACGGAATTGGCGGCGGCTTTAATTGAATTTAAATTTTTTATTTCTACTTTCGTCCCCCATTCCCCGTTTGGTTTAGTCAGTGATATGTTCACCTCAATGCGCATTTGGCCTTTTTCCATATCAGCGTCAGAAACACCTAAATATCTCATAATTAACTGCAACTCCTCGGCGAATTGCCTGACTTCTGCCCCGTTCTCAAAATCCGGCTCGGTAACAAGTTCCATCAGTGGCACTCCGGCCCGATTGTAATCAACGAGAGAATAGTCGGCGCCGGCAGGATGATAAAGCCGTCCGGCGTCTTCTTCAAGATGAATTCGCGTTATTCTTATTTTCTTATTCTCAATATCAAGATGCCCATTTTCGCAAAGCGGTTTCTGGTATTGGGAAATCTGGTAGCCCTTGGGCAGATCCGGGTAGAAATAATGTTTTCTCTCAAAAAATGTGTCTTCCGCAATATGGCAATTTAAAGCCAGGCCGGTCATGATGACTTTATTGACAGCTTCTTTGTTTATAACCGGAAGAGTTCCCGGATGGCCCAGGCAAATCGGGCATATGTTGATATTCGAATGTTTTTCATCGGGGTCATTCAACGAATCACAAAACATTTTAGTTTTCGTTTTCAGCTCAACGTGGATTTCGAGGCCAATTACCGCTTTTCTCATAGGTCTAAGTTATCAAAATATTACCAATAAAAAAAGCCCTATTGGGCTTAAAGGACAAAATTCAACTTCTGTAATTTTGCAATAAATTCCGCCTGTTCCCGTTTATTAGCTATGCCTGCACTGACAACACGATCGGCTTTAATACGAGACATCGGCCATTGATTGGCATTAAGCACATCCAATTCCAATCTTGAAAAACTTATTGCGTGGAGTTGGTAATCTTCGAACGCTCCGAACGATAGTGGAAATGCGTCTTTTATAATACGCGCCATGGCTTCGCCGTAAACTCTGATTTCATACTGGGCATGAGAATCCAGGCGTAAGCGCAAGAAATGCATTAGATTGTGGAGATCGATTTTCCAATACCACTGCGTGTAGTTCGCGACCGGCAAACCTAATCTGGCAATCTCTTTTGCCACCCCAACATCAAGAAACCATTTATAATCTTCATACTGGCGCCGATAGCCCTCTGCAAAGCGAGTCCTGACTTCTTGTCTTATGTCGAGAGGCAATTCATCGCCGCGTCCCTGTTTATTGTCTTTGGCTTGAGCCTTGATATCGTCAAGCGCGGGCAAATAGAATTCATCGAGCATTTCCGAGTAACGCCCGGAATACTCATTGATATTGGCGGTGCGATGGCGAACCCATTGCCGCGCCACCACTATGGGCATCTTGCAGTGAAACTTAACCTCAACCATTTCTGACGGCGAGGTATGGACATGTCGGCGCAGATAACGAATCAGCCCCTCGGCCGTATTTACAGATTTTGTACCTTGACCATAGGATACGCGCGCGGCATCAACTACAGACAGGTCCGTACCCGTATAATCAACCAAATACACAAATCCGTGATCCAAGCATTGTATCGGCCGATACAGCCACTTCTCCGCGCCTTCACTGATTGGTCTCAGTGTAACGCCCGGATTTTCAAATATCCTGTCCGGAAGTTGCTCTTCAATCATTGCCATCTCCTTTTAAAAAACTTTGCTGAGACTAACACAAACAGGACTACAAAACAAGAAAATTAAAAGAGGCCGATTAGGCCTCGGGCGGCGTGGTGAGTTGGCCGCGGCGGTTCAAAATTTTGACCGCTATTTTAAGAACGTCATCAAGAGTTATATCTATTTCCCGTTCAGCATTAATTAAATGGCAATTTGGAAAATCATTTCTTATCGACGACTCGTCTTCAGGTGGATTGGCCACTAATTTATACAATTCTCTCGCTGTTTTCAGCTTATCTTCGCTCTCGTGGCCGTCAAGCGTTCGCCCCTTGCGTTTCAGACGGTCAATAGCAACTTCAACGCTCACATCAAGAACAAAAATCGCATCCGGCCATATAAAGTGAACTCCCAGAATCCCATTGTTCACATTCAACAGTTCATAAACCTCTTGAATGTTTTTGGCTCCGTAAATCATTGACAACCGCGATCGATCTGATACTACGGCGCCATTTTTCTTTGATATAACCGGAATGACATTATCCCGAATATTAATAAGACTGTCGCAAGCGTACCAACCCTGGAAGAGTGCGGGATTAGTAACGTGCAACCCGTTTGGTCTTGATAAGTCTTCGTAGATTCGTCTACCGAAGAGACCGTTTTTGTCCGGTTCTTTTGTCCGGCGAACAGAAAGATGCTTTATTCCTCCAAGCCAAGCCAGAAACATGTCAACCAGCGTCGTTTTTCCACAGCCGTCAATGCCTTCAAAAGCGAAGTACGTGCCGGGATAAGGATTTATTATCATGATTCTAGCTCCTCAATGATTCCAATAGCCAGTTTAAGTGCATCCTCTTTTAAGTCGACAAAATGATGACTGATAAAATCCCATTCACCGGGATGGATGGCATGTAGAATGTGAGACCTTTTTCCATTATTGTTTAAGAAAAACATGGCGATTCGTCTAGCAAATGATGATGTCGTACGCAGCAAGCCATGAATCTGTAAATCGTGGAGGAGACGCGCGTGCTCAAATTCCATACAAGCGCCGGCACTGCCTTCAATAAACCAGCCGAGGATGACTTCTGACTGATCAAGCCAATAATAATCTTTGTCACGCACAAGATAGGCGTATTCCGGTCTGTCGATAAGATTCAGGGCGATATTGGCATTGCGGCAAAAAGCAAACGCATAATCCGTTTCTGCGACATGACTATTGGTCACAACATGGCCACGAGACTCAAGCTCTGTTACCAACCTGCACAGAAACGCATTGTCATGTCCGTTTGTCAGCGAACACATGATGTATATTTTCATATTTCCCTCTCAAAGAACTTGTGCGATTCTATCAGAATTTAAAAAGGAGGCAAGTTAATTGCCTCCTTTTTATTACTCCGGTTTCACTTCACCTCAATTCGCCTATATTGTGCCGTTATTTCAATACTTGACAAATTGGCACAATATAATATAGTCAGGAATAGATTCAGTGAGGTGAGAATATGGAAATCTGGAAACAGATTGCGGCAGTAACATTTTTTACAGGATTTGCTCCAGCTATCGGATTGCTCTTTATAACTACTTCTATTTATCCTGCTTTTATCCGCAAAAATTCTCTTTCTAGAAAAGCCCGAACTGTTCTTGCCTTCATTGGACTTTTCCTACTTTCTCCCCTCACTATTCTGCTCTGATTTATTCAGGGCTATTTTATTTCTATCCCCATACTTCGCGCGGTGCCTTCGATGATTTTCGTGGCCGCGTCGATATCGTTGGCATTGAGATCGCCAATCTTCTTTTCGGCAATTTCTTTAATTTGAGTTTTGGTAACCGAGCCAACTTTATTTTTATTGGGTACGCCAGAGCCCTTTTCAATCCCTGCCGCCACACGCAAAAGATACGCCGCCGGCGGAGTTTTTAGCTTAAAGTCGAATGTCCGGTCTTCATAGATCGTAATTTCAACTGGAGTCACCTCGCCCTGCTTTTCTTTCGTAGCTTCATTGAACTGCAACACGAACTGCTGCAAATTTATGCCATGAGGCCCCAAAGCCGTGCCCACAGGAGGCGCCGGAGTTGCTCTTCCTCCCTCGACTTGCAATTTTACGATTGTCTTTATTTTCTTTGCCATATGTTAAATCTTTTTAATCTGCAAGAAATCCAGTTCAACCGGAGTTTCTCGTCCGAATATCGTCACCAAGACTTTTACCCTGCCTTTTTCCATGTCAATTTCTGAAATCTTGCCGTCAAAGTCTTTGAACGGGCCGTCGGTAATTTTTACCCTATCGCCGACAGCGACGTCAATCTTGTATTTAGGTTCCTCCACACCCATGGCTTTCATGAGATTGTCGACTTCCTCCTTTGAAAGAGGCGTCGGAACGGTGCCGGCGCCGATGAAACCGGTAACATTGGGAGTGTTTCTGACAACATACCACGAGCTGTCATCCACGACCATCTCAACCAAGACGTAGCCGTGATACAATTTTTCCTCAACGATTTCTCTTTTTCCGCCCTTAATCTTAATTTTTTTCTCCTTGGGAACCAAAACATCGAATATCTTGTTCTCAAAGCCTAAAGATTCCACGCGCTGCTTTAAATTGCGAGCCACGCTGTCTTCATATCCGGAGTATGTGTGGATAGCATACCATTGGCGCTCGCCTGTTGTAACTTGCTTGGGCATTTATCTGGAAATTAAATTATTGATTATAGATTGAAAACCGAGGTCTAAAGCGCCCAGAAAAACAGCCAAAAAGAGGCTCAAACCGATTACAACCAGCGTGTAAGTGGTGGTCTGCTTCCGAGACGGCCAGCTGACTTTTCCCAATTCTATTTTCACTTCTTTTAGGAAATCTATAAATTTTGCCATCTTTTCTATTTTAAAACCCCTGTCGGGGCCTTTTGATAACATTTTAATATTACCACTGGCCCGAACTCTTGTCAAAACAAGGCCGAGTAAGTCTATACATCAAGATTCTGCACGGATTTGGCGTGTGTTTGTATGAATTTTTTCCTCGGCAGAACTTCCGACCCCATGAGAATGTCAAAAACCTTGTCGGCCGCTTGGGCGTCTTTAATCGTAACCTGCAGCAAAACTCTTTTATCCGGATCAAGCGTTGTTTCCCAAAGCTGTTCCGGATTCATTTCACCCAAACCTTTGTAACGCTGGATTGATAGGCCGGATATTTTTTCTTCCCCAGTTGCCGTTTCTGGCACAGCCTCACCGTCATCGGAAACGGGAGTTACCTCCCATTCCAAATCATCTTTTACTTTCTTGGCTCGTACTGCTCCGGCGGCCGATTGAATTTCCTTTATGAATTTTTCTTTTTCTATGTCATTGAAAGCATATTGAATTTTGTTTCCTTTTTGAATTCGATACAGAGGCGGCTGGGCAATGTATAGATATCCTTTTTCCACAATTTGAGGAAAATATCGGTAGAAAAGAGTTAATAATAGGGTCCGAATGTGCGATCCATCAGTATTGTGGCACAATATGCTTCCCGGCCCGGCAACAAAATTCTCATCGGCCTTAACGGCAATATCATATACATATGCGCCATTAGGTTTTATTTCTTTAATATCGGTAATCGGAAGCAAAACGGAATCTCCGAATTTTTCCTTTGGATATGAATTTTTGGTTCCGTCATGTGAATCTATATACTTCTGAAGTTTGGGCGCATTCTTGTGATTGAACCAAATATTTTTTAACTGCTTCAGCTGCTCGATGCCGTTAACGGAAACAATATATCCCAGTCTTCGGCTGGAAACCTTTATTCCGTTTTTTAAATAATGGTCTTTATTTGTCCCGCTGGTGACGGACGCAAATACCCCCAACTGGCGCATAAGCAAAAGCAGTCCCTGATTTAATTCTTCGGATACTGTTGAAAAACTTATCCGGATTGTCGACGATTTTTCATATTCCTTTACAATGATGCATCCATCGCTTTCCAGATATCCCCTCAAGAAACTTTCCTGAACTTTTTTATTGGCGCTGAATATTTCGTCGGGGATAAACTTATCGTATGACTTTTTGCCCAAAAGCCCCAAGATATCAAGCAAGACCATGAATTCAAGTGAGTGAAAAACAAGCTGGCCCGAATCTTTCCTGGTTTCAATAAAAGGACGGACATCAAACTTCTGGTTTATTATACCGGTCAGACTGTCAATGTGTTTTGTTTTTTCTTTTCCAAAGCTAATGGAAAAACGATGCGCATTTTTTCCGAAGAACATGGAACAACCATCACCGACATACCAGCCGAGCAAGTATGCAAGATCCTCATCCAGCTTTAAACTGTGGATGAATTTTTTAGTATGGTTGTTTTTATAATACTCGGCATTATCAGGAAACTCCCCTTTCCAGGATGACAGCGGAATATACACTTGGGCCGGTTTAAGAATATTTTTTGAATCGGCTTTTATTTTATCAAGGTATTTTTTTAAATACTCAAATTTGGGCATTACATTATCAATTTTGCTTTCCCATTGCTGCAAAACGGGTGGATAAAGTCCAATCATTCCGGCCATTTTAACTCTCGATATTCCTGTGGCCTGTCTTAACGCTTGGAGCTGGGACCATCTCTCCGAAGATAAATCAATCCAGGCGTTCAGAGGTATTTTTGAATCAAAATGTCCAATGGGGACTTTAATCTGTATTCTTTCCGCGTCTTTAGACTCTCTTATTTTTTCAGCAATTTTAAATGTTATTTCCTTGTCAATTCTGGGAAGATATCGGGGAGTTATGATTTTGTCTCCTTTTTTAATTTCACTTGTTTTCAGTGTATTAATCTCGTTGTCCCTAACCACGAAGACGCCATGATCAGAAGTAATCTTCAGTTTGTAGCCATACCGGGTTGTAATTTCATATAACTTTTTACGCAGGGGATGCCTTATTGTTTTTTCAATATTTCTCAAGGTAAAACTTTTTCTTTTTAGGTCGCAGGCAAATACCTGATAATTTTCGGTCTTGTCGCATTCCTTTTCAATGAAATCTCCGATTCTGACTTTTCTCAACAGATTTTTCTTCTTATCAAAAATCATCATGGGCGTATCGCCCGTGACACTATCGGCATCAGTCATTATTACAATTTTGTGATACCGCAGTTTTTCGATGTCAAATTCTTCGGCAATAGCCGTTCCGAGAGCTATGATTAAATTCCTTATCTCCTGCGATGTAAGCATTTTATCCAATCTGGCTTTCTCCACATTCAATATTTTTCCCCGCAAAGGCAATATTGCTTGCGTCCTTCTATCCCGCGCACCTTTGCTACTTCCGCCGGCACTGTCTCCTTCCACTATGAATAATTCCGATTCTGAGGCATCGCGGCTGGAGCAATCGGCCAGCTTTCCGGGCAAAGTCATGCCTTCAAGAGCACCCTTTCGCAAGACTGTATCCCTGGCCGCCCTGGCCGCAAGGCGCGCCTTCGATGCGAGAATAACCTTCTCAATCATTTGTCTCGCGTCAGTTGGGTTTCTTTCGAGCCAATCAGCAAATTCAGTTGAAACAACCGTTTCTACGGCAGTACGGGCTTCGGTATTTCCAAGTTTGGCCTTGGTCTGGCCTTCAAATTGCAAATTCTGTGATTTAATTTTAACCAGAATTACGGCCGTTAAACCCTCGCGAATATCTTCGCCCGTTAAATTGTCTTCTTTTTCTTTCAGGTAGCCGTTCTTGCGGGCGTAATCATTCAAAAGCCGGGTAATTGCCGCGCGGAAACCAGTGATGTGCGTTCCACCTTCGATCGTGTGAATATTATTAGCAAAACCCATCTCCCGAGTGGAGAGTTCGTCCACATACTGCAAAGCGACTTCAACTTCTATGCCCTCATGCTCCTTGTCGACGTAGAAAATATTCTGGTGCTTGGTTTCCTCCCCGCGATTCAAGAATTTGACAAAGGAAACGATGCCGCCCTCGAAATAGAACTTGTATTCATCAAAAAATTCTTTTTTTTCTTTGCCCTCGCCGATAATCAAGGGCGCTCTTTGGTCGGTTATAGCTACGGAAATACCTTTTGTTAGATATGCCTGCTGACGGAAATGGTTAAGCAATGTGTTCTTGTCGAATTGGATCGTTTCAAAAATCGACGAATCGGGTTCAAATGTCACAATCGTTCCGGTTTTGTTTGTCTTGCCGATTTTCTTTACAGGACCAAGCGGTTTTCCAATCTTATACTCTTGAACAAAAACATCCGGCTTGCGGTGAACTTCGATTTTCATCCACGTCGAAAGAGCGTTTACCACAGAAAGGCCGACGCCATGCAAGCCGCCGGAAACTTTATATGAATCGCCCCCGAATTTTCCGCCGGCATGGAGTGTCGTTGCCGCTAATTCGAGAGCGGACTTTTTGAGCCTGGGATGAGGATCAGTCGGAATGCCGCGACCATCGTCGCCGACTCGGACCTGGTTATTCGGCAGGATAGTGACATCAATATTTTTCGCGTAACCAGCCAGAGCCTCGTCTAAAGAATTATCAAAAAGCTCTTTGACAAGATGATGAAGACCGTCCGGACCGGTAGAACCGATATACATCCCCGGCCTTTTCCGGACCGGCTCCAGACCCTCCAGAACCTGAATATCTTTTGCGGTATATGAGTTATTATCTGGCATATGAGTAGTAAGTAAATTGTATCATTTTCCTATACAAATTACAATGGATTTTGTGTATAAAAAATCGGCCTAAATGGCCGATTTTTTATAAGTTTTTTACCTAATATCCGCCCTAAATTGTTTTTGAGTTTCTTCAACGATTTTTACTTGGATCGGATCTATTTCCCCTGTCGTCAAAGTCCGCTCATTGGAGCGGTAGATAATCCGATATGTGTAGCTCATTTTGTCTTTTCCGAACTTCTGTTCGTTTTCATATTTGTCCAACAATTCAACTTGTTCCACCAAATCGCCGCCGATATCGCGAATGAGGTCAAAATAATTGTTGGGAGTGAAGGTCTTGGACACGACAAAAGAAACGTCTCTTGTGATAGGCGGAAACTTTGAAACTTCTTTGAATTTATTTCCGAGCTTTAACTGCTTTTTTACCCTGGGGTCCTGCGACCACAACAATCGAATATCGGGCAAGTCCATGCTAATTATTGCTAAGCGCTCGAGGCCGAAACCGAAGGCCCAATTGCTCCATTTTTTCGGATCAAGGCCGAGATTATTCATCAGTAAATCAGTCATGATGCCGCAGCCAAGAACTTCCACCCACCTACCTGACTCGGAGGGGGCGCCGCCCCCTTCCGACCTCGCTCGCGACGCCGCTTCGCGGCTGCTCGCTCCTGCCTCCCCCGGGCTCGCTCCGCTCGCCGAGACCCAAACGTCCATCTGTAAAGATGGGTCCGTGTAAGGAAAATGGTCCACTTCGAATTTATACTTCACGTCATCCCCAAAACAGGCCTTGGCGATTAAAATCAGAACATTCTTCAAATCTTCGAGCTGAATTTCTTTTTTTCCCCGGGGTATCACAAAACCGCCGTCAATTTGGTGAAAGACGTTCATGTGACTGCGGTCAATTTCGTCTTTGCGGTAAACCTTGCCGTGAGAGAAAAATCCAAGCGTTTCCCCGGCTTCAAGCCTTTTTTTAATTTCCGGGTCGCGCAAATAGTAATACCACATCACCGTGGTGTGGGTGCGCAAAACATTTTTATCGTCTACAAAATACGTATCCGAAGGCCGGCGGGCCGGGTGATCGGCCGGAAAGCCGTAAACATCGAACGAAACATCGTAAGGCACGACTTCCGGCGATTTCACTAAGTCAAAATCTTTAAATTCGGGTATGTTTAAAATTCTTTGGATGAGCGCGTGAATCGGACTCTCCGAATCGCGCGACAAATCAGGCATATCTAAAAAACGCTTGATGCGTTTTGACTCCGGATCATCCTTTTTCGCCAATTCCGAGAGAAGTTTCTTTTCAGAAGTCAGATCGGCCTCAATAATCATTCATAAAATATATCATGCGAAAATAAAAAAGCCAGCTATGTCGCGGGCTTTTCGGATTTATCCTTTTCTTTTTTTTCAGTCTTTATGATCTCTTCCCTGACTTTCGGCACGAAGCGTCTTGTGTGATTCGGCTCGCTGGATATGAAGCCGTTGAGTTTGGCAACTATCTGCAAAATCCAATACTCCATTTCCATCATTTTCGCGCCCCTTTTTGTACTGTCTTAAGTTAATAGCGTCCACCTAAATTTTTCATGAAGTTAAAAGATTCGTCCATCCTTTATCCACCAATGATATTCTTTACTTAAAAACTCGACCATACTAATTTCATCTGGAAATATTTCTAGTAGCCATTCTCTATTTTTAAACCATGGTAATTGTTGAGATGTAAGATCGACTATTACCACGCTGGTCTTTAATTTTATCATATTGATCCGATGAACTAGCCAATCTTTCGGAGCAATTTCTAAATCACCTTCAAGAATTTGCGAGTTAAAACCGGCTGACTTTAATCTTGAATCTAATTCACCGGCGACGACATTGCAAAGATTTTGAAAATTTTCTTTATTTTGAGGCCAATCATTAGAAATCATTTTATAAATTTCTGGCAGATTTAATTTCAAAAAGCTCAATAAAGTGTAGTCGTCGGCTAAATTGCTTAACTTTTCTGTTTCTTTTTCAGAAAATCCACCAATATTTTTCGGCGCTTCTTCTCTCATCTTAAAGCAACGCTCTTGTTAATTTTTATCATTGAAAACTCCAAATTATCCCCAGATGTATTTTGTATTGTCCAATTACAATAAGGCAAGCAAAACAATATTTCATAACCGCCCAAATTGATATTTCGACCTTCGTATTCACATTTAGCACTTCCACTAGTCAAGAACAGGGAAACATAGTTATCATTAGTGTGTAAATTCCAATATTTTCCGTTTGGGATTAGTATTCTTTTCGCCTCAAAATCACTACTTTGCAAAATTTTTAATTCGGAAATATCGTCATGGTTTTGCCAATTGATTACTGCTCTGGTAAATGAGTCACCTTGCCTGGAAACCAAATTATTAGATAAGGGATAAACTACTTTTTTTAAAAGCTTATTAAAATACTGCCGATTATAATGATCGGGCACTGACCGGTCTTTGTTTTGATCGTGCAATCTGTCTACCACATCGGTGGAAATATTGGCATACTCTTCCATAACACAGCCGAAAACCGTGTGCACAATTCCAGATTCTCCAATCTGTAAAATATCCCCCGATTCTGGAATAAACTTAAATATATCTAAATCAGAATTGATTTCACCCTTATATTTTTTCTGCCATTCAGAATAAGTACAAACAAACGCAAAACTGTGACCAGGATTCGAGGAAAGAAAATGAAACGCCTCTTTTTTAAAATCAAGATGCCGTTGGAAACTAAAACCTTCCCTAGGTTCTAAAAAAAATAAAGAAAACCCGATTGGAATTGACGCTTTAATTCCATACGATTTATATTTAAGAATAAAACCAATATCTTTTTGCGTTTTTGCTACTAAAAATTTTAATTCCTGATCGTTTTGACTGCTAATATGCTTTATTAAATTCTTATACAAATTCTCTAAATTTTCCGTCTCCTTAATTTGTCGATCCTCGATAAGCAAAGGTGCTAAAACACTCAACCCATCAACTGGATTTGAAATTAACTTGTCTAAAGACAAAGGTTTCATTTTGGCGGGCGCGACCGGATTTGAACCGGCGATCTGCTCCGTGACAGGGAGCCGTGTTGGACCAGGCTACACCACGCGCCCATTTTTAAAATCCCGTGAATTTTATCATCTTTTGCGCCTTATTTCAACTAAATGAGATATTACGGACTAGTTTAGGGAGGGATGCCAAAATATTTTTTCTATTTGGCGAGTATTGTCATACGTAATATGGTGCTTCTTCGGCACTCGGCCGTTTTCCGAGCTGTTGCTTACCGCCTCATCATTTCCCATTGCAAATCCAACATGCCTGCGCAGCACTCCATCCGGGGCTAATTGCTCCTCCCAAATTAAAACCGCTCCTGGCTTAATCTCTTTTGCTTCCATCCAACCGCTTTCAATTAAATCTTTTTCAGTGCCATTTACCGTTCCGTGCACGTCTTTTACCAGCTTATTAACATATAGCACGGCAGACGCGAAAACGGCACAGCTCAAACGTCCGTCTTTCAAAATATCTTTTTCCGTTCCATCAACCACGGCGTATAGGTTGCGGAACATTAAATTCTCCCCTTTCGAGGAGTTTTCAATCATCGCCAAATAGCTCTTTTTCTTAAGGACTACAACTTCCGGCATGGACATAATATATTAGAAATTTCACCTGGGCGCAATCTCGAGCCATTTAGGAATCTGTCTTTGGACGTTTACGATTTTTGTCTCAGAGCATACTTGATTCGCGTTGTCAGTCGCGGTCAGCGTGACTTGGTAGCTTCCCGGAGTCAAATATGTGTGGGTCGGATTTTGGCTGGATGAATTGCCGCCGTCGCCGAATACCCAACTCCACAACCAGCCATTGGGATTGCCGTCATAGAATACGGTCAAGTCGTTGAATTGGGCTATCTTTTTTACCTGGGGCGGAACCGGAGTCCAACTGAAATCCACATCCGGATAGGCGAAGTTTGGCGTCTTAAACGAGCTCGACACCGCCCAGCCGGAAACCTGGTCATATCCGTTCCAAACTCTCACTCTCGCCTTGTAAGTCGTGCCAAACGCCAGATAGCCAGCGCCGGATGAATAACTGGTGCCGGTTGACGTGACTTTACCGCTATCCACTTCCGGATTGCCGAATGAACCGGAATCGTCAATTTCGATTTCATAAGCCGATTGGGGACTGCCGGACGGATCGCTGTATGTCCATGAGACATATGCACCCGGTCCCGTGTAGCAATAATCAGATAAGCCGGCGGCGGTGGGGTGAAGGACACTGACTTCGCCGGGATCGTCCGGATTCGGGCCATTAATATTGACTAGAACCGTATCCATGGCCGAGCCGTTGCCGGTACATGTTAACGTGTAAGAATACTGTTTAACCTGCGTAAGAGGACTTGTCTGAGTGTTGCCGCCTGTCGATTGCGAACCCGACCAATCTCCTGACGCGGTACAGGAAGTCGCGCTCGAGGAAGTCCAATCCAAATCCACTGTCGAATTCCAAGCCACGGATATGGGGCCGTTTGAATATCCGCCGCTGCCGTGTTGTCTTGCTTTGATATCTACGCTCGGTCCGTTTACAACAACACGGAGAGGCAGGGACAGCGCCGGAGCGTGAACGCCGGTATTGGCGTCCCAGCACTCGATGCTGTAATTTCTGTTCGCCGTTATACTGCCGTCATTCCTTGAACCCGAAGGAGAAACGGCATCATCGGAAATCGTGGCTCCCGTAGCGGCGTTCGTGGCCACCAGAGAACAAATCGTCGTATTTGAAGAACTCCAAGTAATGGCGGCAGTGCCGTTATAGCTGATGTTGCAAGTGCCAGGCGTATTAACGCCGTTACAGCGCAGATAATTCATACTTGGACCCGCGCCGACATTCACCGTTACCGATGTCGTCGGCCCGTCGCCGCCCGGATTCGAACAATAGATGGAATATGTTTTACTTGAACTCAGATTTCCGGTTGATTCCGATCCGCCTGATGTCGATTTGCTTCCCGACCAATTTCCGGACGCGGTGCAGGAGCTGATGTAACTGCCTGACGGCGTCCAAGCCAGATTCGCCGAAGAATTATATGCGATGGAACAGGAGCCGGAATTGCCGTTGCATGTTAAACCCACTGTTGGCACAGCTGGCATATTGACCGTCACCGTCACCGAATCGGAAACTTGGCTGCCGTTCGCGCCGGTGCAGGTTGCGGTGTACGTCCTGTTTGACGTCAGGTTGCCCGTGTTTTGCGAGCCGGATGTGCCCGTCCAGTTGTTAGGCGTTACCGTACAGCTTGCAGTATTCGCTGATGTCCACGTAATCGTCGTGCTTGTATTGTATGGGATGTTCGTACTGGCGGCGGAAATATCAACTGTCGGCGGCATGGACTTATTCTCCACACAGAAGGCATTACTGCCTCCGTTGATACCGTTGCACCACCATTGATAGGAGTCGGAGTACTCGGCGTTATCGCCTAAGTTGCCGGCGGAGCAGCTATAGTGGAGCTGGGGCGAAGAACAGACACCATTGACAGGGGTAGGTTCCGCGCCTACCGTCACCGTCACCGAATCGGAAACTTGGCTGCCGTTCGTGCCGGTGCAGGATGCGGTCCATATGTATGGCGACTCATTGGATTTTAACTTGCCTGAAAGATTATTGCCCGATGTTCCCGACCATGTCGTGGAATTTCGATTATTCGTAACCGTACAGCTTGACGTGTTTTGGGATGTCCATCTGATTGTCGTCTCGCCGTTATGGGCCACGCTGCCGTTATCGGCCGTAATATCCGCCGTCGGCGCAGGACACTGGCTGTCCGGAGGCGGCGAAGCGGTGCAGTTGCCGTTGCCGTCAATTGTGCCCGTGTTCGTCTGGCCGCAGACATTGGGCGACGAATTACAGGAATTGCCGTACCCGTTTATCGTGTATACCAAATTAAAAGTTATGGTGCCGTTCGCGGTCAGAGTCTGCATCTGGCCGTTTGTTATCGTCGGGCCGGTGTAGCCCGAAAGAACGGCAGGAGAAATGTTATATGAACCGGTGGGCTTGTTTGGATAAGGAACGTCTGCGCCGGTGCCATTAATATTTTCCTGGCCTGTTATGTTCCAGTTTGTATCCAGCGGATTCCCGTTCTGATCCCGCGAAGTCACCATAATCGTGCCGGTATACGTGCACGGCAAAGCTCCGCCATAATTAGCCGCACCGGGATCGGTGCAAGTCGGAGCAGGTCGATTAACGGTAAAACTTACATTTTTTTGACTTGAACTACTATTCTCATTTACAGCCGTAATCCTCAATATATAATCACCAGCCGCTAAACTCGATATATTTATATCCGTCGGTCCGATATTATACTGCCATTCTATTTCACCACCATTTCCAACAACGAAGCATTGTCCATCCTGACCTTCAGGAGAAATAACCGTTATTATTGGGTTACCCGATAAAGATGTCCCCAAAATTTCATAGCCTAAACTGGTAAGAGCAAATTCAAATATCTGTTGGGAGTCCTGTTCAACAGTACAAAATTCTTCTTTATATCCCCCTTTGACTTTTCCAGTTATGGTCATAACTTGCGGATTATTACCATCATCAAATGTATAATCAAGGGGGTTTATATTTGGAGGAACAGTAGAAAGAGCATAAGCACTATTTGTATTAGTAAAGAAAGACAAAACTAAAATACAAAAAACAGATAAAAATATTATTTTATTCCTCAATAGCTTTGACTGTCCCATGTGATAATTATAAATCGAAATTAAGTAAACAAAAAGGGCGTGCTGTGCACGCCCTAACGGGTTACTGTTGGCGGGTTCATGAAGCCGAACGTCGTCGACGGATTTTGGTCATTCAGCTTTGTCCCGTTCACTGTTAGTCCTTCTCCAGTGCCCACTCCTGAACAAATCTGTATAGGTTGACACTTCCAGGGATCAACTACCTGGATAATATATAATATTCCAGATGGAACTTCTCCAACAGTAACCGCCATGCTTGAATTGAGCGTACCGGAAAACTGATATCCCTCTTTCCAGAAGGATATAGTAACCGGAAACTTGCTTCGGTCGCAACGGTCATATTGCGAACCGGCGCTCAAGCATGTTGCCGGCGGTTGAAAACTGACGGTTATCGTACCTGAGGTCGGCGTCGGCCCCGTCCCGCCACCGTTCTTCGACGTGCACGCCAGGAGCGTGCAGGCAATGATGATGACAACCGTCACGATGAACCAACGGATGTTTGTCGTCATTACAGCACCCTCCTTTCGAGGTTGTCAATCAGCGGGCAGAATGCCCACCAATACTCCTTACATTATACCATATTCACATGAACAAATCAAAAAGGCCCGTAATACGGGCCTTTTTGCACCCCTGTCTGGAGGTTGAGCCTCCAAGTGGATCAGTAGTTGGCGGCTATGTCTATCTAGCTCAACTCCTAATCGGCGCTGGAGAGTTAATAATTTTGAGGGAAGACAATTTTGGTCGCGAGGGGCAGAGATTGACAGCGGCTATCAATTTAGTAACTTGACATTGTTTCTTTTACAAAGGAGATTTTGTGATTTTAATCCTCTCTGGTTCGGAAGATCCTCATTGCCAATATATAGTGGAAAAAATTAAAGCAAGAAATAGAAAGTTTGTCGTTTATGATTATGGTCAATATCCCAGTAATTCGCAAATAGGACTTAAAATTGACCGAAATTCTAAAGAATTATGGCTACATTTTTCAGACATTAGATTAAATTGTGAAGAGATTAGATCGGTCTGGAATAGGCGTCGTGGTCAATCAAAAGCGGGGGTTAACATAAAAAACCCAAAAATAACTGAATATATAGAACAAGAAAGTCAAATATTATTAGACTCTTTACCTTACTTAATAAAGACGGATTGGATTAGCCATCCAGATGCAATAACAATTTCCGCCAGAAAACCTTATCAATTACTTGTTGCAAAATCGTTAAATCTCGCAATACCAGAGACGGTGATCGGAAATTCATCAGAGATGATTGAAAAGTATGTTTCTTTAGACAGCATGCTGGCATTAAAGCCACTTTCTATGGCAACTGTTTCTTTATGCGACGGGGAAAACGATCCCGCCAGTAATTTAATCCTCTATACAAAACCCGTAACTCATGATCAGATTATCAAAAAAACGAGAAGAGTAGTGAATTGTCCAGTTACTGTTCAGAAATACATACCAAAAGAATTTGAATTGAGAATTACTGTCGTCGGAAATCAAGCTTTCGCATGCGCTATATACTCGCAAGAAACTGAAAGGACAACCCATGATTGGAGGAAATATGATCTGACCCATACTCCTCATAAGGTTTTTAATCTCCCCGATGACATAAACCAGAAGTGTCTAACATTAGTCGATAAATTAGGGCTTAAATTTGGTTGTATAGATATGATAGTCACACCGGAAGGCCAGTTTGTATTTTTGGAGATCAACCCAAACGGACAATGGCTTTGGATCGAAAGATTAACAAATCTGCCCATCGGAGATGCTATCACGGATTTATTGTGCCTTGATAATCAACGTTGACACAAGATTAACAATTTAATATATTTGATCTAAGGAGGGCTGGCCATGAACCAGAAGGCAACAGAACTCCTCTCCCGAGAAAAAGAGGACAGTCTGCCACTGACGTTCGAGTTCGGCGAAACGAACGAAGAACTCATCGTCGAGTGTCTGGCATCTCCTTTCAACGGTGAGGAGTCAATCTGTCACGTCGGCGGCGGCTACGACTCGGACTAGGCATCGTCCCGGTCGCCTCTCTCGGCCATGCGCGAGCATGGCCATTTTATTGCAATGAATCAAAAAATAAAAAATAAAATATTGTTTCTGGCTCGTAGAGATCATCAAATGCGGGCTTCAAATAAGTGGGACGAGAGCATAGATAAAAAAAATATAAAAGAACTAAAAAAGATCGTCTACAAAGTTGGCTGGCCCGATAAAAAATTAGTCGGAGTAAAAGCGGCTCTGGGAGCATGGCTAATAGTTCAACATGGGGTTTTCAATATTGAATTTCAAAAATACTGTCTTGGCCTTTTGAAAAAAGCCGTGGCTGATAAAAAAATGCCCCAATTTACGGTTCCGTTTTTAATTGACAGAATAAAAATGGTTGAAGGAAAACCTCAATTGTTTGGGACTCAATTTTTTAAAAAAACTAGAAGTGGGAAACTGCACCTTTGGAAAATCTATAATAAAAAAGGGATTGATAAAAGAAGAAAAAAATGCGGTCTTGAGCCGTTAAAAAACCACAAAATGGTTGATCAGCGTATACGTTATAAGTATTATTGACAAAGATATGTTCAATGTTAATCTGCTTATGGTCTTTTGGGGTGGAGATTACTATGTTTTTTGAATCCGAAGGAAGCGGAAAATTTCAAACTCTTTCAGAAGAAAGTGATTACAGATACACGCGAAATCAATTGATGTTGTGTAAATCCGCTTCAAATGCCGGAGTATTTCCGATGTTGGAAGTATTATTGCTCATTGAGTGGGTGCAATTTTTATGTCAATGTCCTGATGAATTGGACTATGGAGCCTGACGGCTCCTTTTTATTACAGATATCGTGAATCTAAAAAATTTGACAAGGTCCTAGAACCGCAATATGTCTTCTTTCTTCAACAAAAAAACCTTTAACGGTATCCATCAGAAAATCCCTGTCTATTGATTCTATTTCTTTAAGCGTATCGGCCGGACTGCTCATTTTGCCCCTCAAAATAAAATTTGTTCCCAGAAAACTGATTTCTTTCTCGAAATCAGACATGTTCACAAGAAGGCCGTCGATATATTGATTTTTTATTTCTTCAAATAATGATGGGGTTAATTTGTCTGGAATCGAATTGATAGTTTCCAGAATTATGTCTATTACTTTCTGCGGTTCCGTTGTGGAAGTCTGAATACTAAATCTACCCGCATCGACATAGCGGCCGTTCATAATATTAATCTGATACACTAACCCATTTTTAATTCTAAGTTCTTGCATCAATGGCGACGTGTAACCGAAATTGAGATAATTTGCCAGAATTGATAAAGCCAGCTGTCGTTTTGATAATTCAACGCCGGTTGTGTTATATGAAATAGCGATGTGAAATTGGCTTATGTCTCTTTTCTCAAAAAAAGAGTGATTATTAAGTCTGAAATTTTGGAAATTGTTCTTGGATTTAACATCTTTCCACCCGCCAAAATATTTTGAGGCCATATCGTAGGCCTCACCATGTTTTATATCGCCCGAAATTATCAAAGCAGTCTGGCTGGGAACGAAAAATGAATGATGATATGCAAGCAAAGAATCCTGTGTAACGGCTTTGATTGATTCAGGGTTGCCAAGAATATTTTTGCCAAGAGGATGATTTTCAAAAAAATTCATTTGAGATATGCGGGCAATATGCCTTACTGGATCATCCGCACTTTTCTTATACTCCTCCAAAATCACCTTTTTTTCATTCTCTAAAGCGATTTCATCAATTATTGAATTTAATGCTTGCTCGGCCAAAACATGCATCATTCTATCTTTGTACTTACTTAACCCATTGATGGTGAGCGATATCTTTTCGAGATTTGTTTGAGCATTGGAGTAAACGCCGATGCGATCTTTCTCAAGTCCAAGCAAATATGGAGTGGGCCATTTTTTTGTGCCTTTCAATAGCATATGTTCAAGAATGTGCGCGTAGCCCAATCCTCCGGCGTTCTCATGCCTCGAGCCAGCGTTGACCCACAATTCCATAAAATTAATCCAAGAGTCGACATGCGTGCTCGTAATCACTCTTAGCTTATTGGGCAGTATTGATTCTGAGTATGTGTGCATAATGAAAAAATGGGAGTAGCCGCGCCGTGCTGCCACTCCCTCTCCGGCTTCAGCCAGAGTACTGACCATCTTCGTCGCCGCCAGGCAGATTGCCCTGTTCCTCGGCAGACGAGAGGTCCACATCATCATCGGCCATCGGATCCTCCAGGAACAGTATTGCCGCAGGGATGGCTGCGGCTCCGCCTCTGGCTTGCCAGGCATGCTCAAGTGCTCAGTGCACCCTTTTGAAGACTGGCCAGACAAAGGCACTAGATCAGATTGCTCGTCACACATCTGACCCTCCTAAAAACAGGTATATTATTTTGATAGGCGATTGTCAATACCACGTCTAGTTAATCACATGAGGTGACAAATCTAATAGGATGCCTGATAATTTATTACGGTCACTAGCTAAACTATTTAAACATGATTAAAAAATTAGAAGATTTATTAAACTTAATGCCGGAAGAGAAAAAAAATATTGCTTTTTCAATTTGGCAAAAATACAAAATTGAATTTGAAACATTGCCAGGAAGTATAAACAAACATCAGGCATGGCCAGGAGGATATAAAGACCACATTCAGGAAGTTATGAATATTGCCGAATTGCTTTTTGACTCTTTAAGTAAACTCAGAGAACTCCCTTTTTTATTAGATTCAGCTCTTTTTATTCTTTTTATTCACGATTATGACAAGCTGGTAAGATACCAAAAAACCGAAAACGGGTTTGAACGAAAAGATGATTACTCTGATATGACTGAAGAAATACAGAATTTTCTTAAAAAAGAATTTAACTACTCGCTAAGTCAAGAAGAGTTGAACGCATTAAAATATATCCACGGCGAAGGAAAAAATTACTCTGCCAATGAAAGAGTTATGCAGCCACTGGCCGCTTTCGTACACTGCTGCGATACCATATCAGCCAGAATTTGGCATGACTACGGAAAAAGTCGCTAATGATTCGCCGACTTGTCGCACTAATCAGACGGGCCCATTAATTTAGTAGTTCACGGGCAGGTCTATTTTGGAAGCAAGAGTTTCCGATTTGTCGTAAGGGAGAACGGAAAAATAGAAAATGGCCTTATCTCCTTTTTTTATGTCGCTTAATTTAATCGCACGATAACTGATTTTGCCGCTTATGAAGCTGGATTTGGTAAATTCAGTTTTTTCGTCTACCAGCGCAATTCGGGGCTCATATTTGATTGTTACGTTTTCACCGGCGGAATAAGCGACGGGGGCGGTATAGAAAATCCTATCTTTGCCGACGCTGTCGACTTTACCCGAAACAGAATATGTTTGAATCTTTATATTTGACGGCGGTAAAACCAACGTTTCTTGGTTCAAATTAAAATCAGAGAATTTCCAAATAAAAATCCCCAAGCCGGTTGTTACTCCGATTATAGCCCAAAGAGCGATGATTCTTTTTTTCTTATCGAACCTCTGCCAGCGGATGTTGAGATAAGACATAATTAATCATTAGAACTTAACCAAGATAAGTATAACCAAAAAGGGAAGTTGCGAAAAGCAACACAAGATGATAACATCCGGCAAGCACTTTAAGGAGCAGGAATGTTCTTCAAAAAAGATCCGCCACCGCAATTTCCGATGACTATTCCCAGGGAAATTCTTAATTTTGCTCTTCAAGACGCATTGGTATATATGAGGGCTGTTGATTCTGGCGTGGCGACGGTTGAAGCTATGGGCAAAACAATATGGGGCCGGCATCTGGCTAATCAACCCGAATGTCTAGAATTTTATTCATTCATACTGTGGAGAGCATCAAAAAGGCAGCCTAACGATCAAAAAAGAATGCTGGCGGCGATCGGGCTTGTGTATTCCGCATTCATACACACTCTAAATAATCGCTTTCCTCTCGATCTTTTGAACAAGCCCCGATTCACGAGTTTTCTGGACACAAAAGATTGCACTCAAGGCAACAGATCCATAGACGTCATGTTATTAACGACTATTAACCTTGATATCGCAAAGTATTGCGGTGATATTTTTAACTCCTTTGAATCAAGCGATGCGGAATATGAAACGAGATGCATAATCAAATTCCTGCTTGATGCTGTCAAACAAGTTATCATCTGACCCGAAAGGGTCATTTTATTTTTTCTCTTAAAAAAGCGGCGAGTTCAGATGCGGCTATACGCTCTTGTTTGGCCGTATCCCGATCGCGGACGGTAACCGTGTCGTCTTCTAAAGTTTGGAAATCTGCGGTTATACAGAATGGCGTGCCGATTTCATCCTGGGCGTAATATCTTTTGCCGATATTCCCCCGGTCATCCCAGGCGATCGGAGTTATCTCTTTTTTTAAATTATCATATACGCCTCTTGCCTTATCAATTAACTCCGGCCTGTTAGCTAACAGTGGAAACACTGCCGCTTTATACGGCGCCAGTTTGGGATTTATTTTTAAAACAATTCTATCGGGATCACTTTCATCATATCCATCACACAAAACAGCCAGTACAGAACGATCAACACCCCACGTCGGCTCTACAACATGCGGATAAAATTTAATACCGTTTTTATCTTGATAAGGCGGCTCCGGATAATGATTCTTCAGATCAAAATCACCCCGATAAGCCAATCCGTATAATTCTTTCCTCCCAAACGGAAAATCATACTCAAAATCAATAGTTCTTTTCGAATAATGAGCTCGCTCATTATTAGGCACCTCTAATTCGTGAACATGATTTTTGTTAATGCCCAGATCCTCAGTTATCCATTCCCATATTTCCTCACGCCAATATTCAAAATATTTATCCCAATCCTTTTCTTCAAGAAAATATTCGATTTCCATTTGCTCAAACTCGCGAGTTCGAAAAATAAAATTTCCCGGTGTGATTTCGTTCCTGAAAGCTTTTCCGATCTGCGCTATACCGAAAGGTAAGGTTTTTCTTGATGTGCCCAACACATTTTTGAAGTCAACAAACATCGCCTGAGCAGTTTCTGGGCGGAAAAAAACTAGACTGTCCATGATATTACTAAAGAGGTCGTCAATTTTTTTCACAATCGCTTTTTTGCCAGTCTGATCTTGATGATTATCAGATTTTTTGAATTGGAGCCATAAAGCAAATATTTTATTTAAGGGATCGACTGGTCCAATAAACGTCTGGAGTAAAAGATTAAATTTTTCAGGTTCAACATAACCGAAGTCAGAGCCGCAATTTGGGCACTTGCTTATTTCACCAGGCGCCTCAATGATAAATAAGCCTGCTTCATCCTTTTTATAACCTAGATCTTCCGCTTTGAATCGTTGATGACATTTTCGGCATTCTACCAGTAAATCAGTAAAATTATCCAAGTGTCCGCTAGCCTTCCATACTTTAGAATTCATCAGCAAGGCCGCATCAATTCCGACGATATCATCGCGTTGATTGACAAACTTGTCCCACCAAGAATCTTTAATATTCTTTTTCAATTCAACGCCCAATGGACCATAATCCCAAGAATTGGCCAAACCGCCGTATATTTCAGAGCCAGGGAATATAAAGCCACGGCGCTTGCAGAGGGAAACTATTTTTTCGAGTTTATCGTTCATTTGTTTAATGCTGACTGGATAAGAATATCTGTCAATTTAGACATATTGATGCCTGCGGCATTTGCCTCCTGTGGGATAAGACTTGTCTTGGTCATACCCGGAATCGTATTTGTTTCTAAAATATACCACTTATTCCCGGATAATATAAAATCAGATCGTGATATTCCCTTGCACCCCAAAATATTATGAGCTTTTAATGCCAATCCTTGCAGTTCCTCAATTTGTTGATCAGGCAAATCAGGAGGAGTAATTTCTCTGCTTCCTCCAGGAGTATATTTCGCTGAGTAATTAAAAAAAGGTTCTTTTTGTGGGATTATCTCTGTTGGCGGAAGTGCAAAAGATTCACCTTTCTCATTTTCCAAAACGCCACATGTTAATTCCCTCCCGAAAACGTATTCCTGGGCCATTAATCTATCATCATATCTGAAGCCTTCTTCTAGGGCTTTGGATAATCCTGCCTGATCTTTAAGAATCACCGTACCGACACTTGAACCTCCGCGCACGGGTTTAATTACGATAGGATACCTTAAATCCGAGATTTCTTTATTTGAAAAAACAATATACGATGGAACATTTAGATCGGCTTTTTCAAACAGAATATTGGAAATATTCTTATCCATTGCCGCCGCAGACGCGGTCATATCAGATCCCACATATGGAAGATCTATCGAGTCTAATATCGCTTGAAGCTGTCCATCTTCGCCAAATTCTCCATGAATAGCAATAATCGCGACGTTAAATTCGAGGGAGTAGATTTTAGGTATAGCTTCGGGCAAAACTAACTTTTTATCATCAGGTAAAAATTGGAATTTCTTGTCTTTGCTTACAAAAATTTTATGAACCTCGTATTTTGACAAGTCTAAATTTCCAGCAATATTTTCAGCAGAATTTACGGAAACTTCGTGTTCCCCTGATGGTCCACCAAATATTAATGCTATTTTTTTCATCAATAAATAACGCCCTCAGAAAGATCTTTAATCTTCACTTCAAGTGATTTAATATATTTTTGTATTTCGGGTTGTCTTTTCCTTGTGTCCTCAATAAGTAAATCGATGATTTCTATCAGTCTGTCATGACTTAGTTTATTTTCTAAAGGAATATGGGGATATAAAAGCCAATGAATTTGTCCGCGGCTGCCTCTTGCAGCATCTGATTTACCAGTTCCTATTATGTGATAGGGAATATCGTCAAATTGCCCGGGCATCTTTTCGAAGTTCAGTGATGCATCTTTTCCATCTATTAGAAAATGAATATCGACGTCAGAAAGAATTTCTCCTTTTCTTCTTGGCCCATAAACAGACGATCCGGTAAGTGCTACGAGAACAATTTTCTCTAGTGTTTCTGACGGAATTCCCGAAAATATTTTTGGAAAATCATTTATCGATTGATTAATTATATATTGCAAACGGTCATGTCTCTCTTTTCCTTTAAGAAAGCTGGATCTAAATAATTCCCATGTTTGTTTGTCAATATCAGATGTGAACGGAGGAATAACATTATGTCTACCGATTTTGATGTGATTTTCGAATTGATAACTTTTCAAATGGTGTAGCCTGCGCCAGCATCTCCAAAGCTCATACTCTAGATGGCGGATATCTTTTGGAACCGTTTCCAGCCAGAACTTAAATCTTTTTCTTTCAAAATCAACAATCTTGTCTTTATTCCCATGATACGCCTCTTTTTCAATATTCATGTTATTGCACGATTCCCTGTTCCACTTGGTCAGCCGTATCGTCGGTAGTCAAATCATTTGCCGGAATGATAATTGATTGCCTGGTGAAGGAGTCTATCCCCGAGAATTTTACATTTTTAAGAAGCAGGATGCCAGAGCCCTTCTGATTTGCCTGCGGCGTGACGCTGATTTGAAAACTGCCGTCATATTTGTTGGTCCCGTTTATGCCGACTCCCGAAGGCAGAGAACCGATGTTCCAGACGACTTCGGATGTATTTTTATTAAACGTGATTTCAGCCTGGCCGGCTCCGACGCTCGTTATGTTTTTCCAATTGACGCCAGCCGGTAATACTCCGGATATCCGGGCTTCCGTTACTTGGTTGCCCGGGTTAACAAGCTGCCAGTGGACCGTAAAAAAGGTCTCTTTGCCGACTTGAGGCGGAAAAGGGCCTGATGAACTGAAGGCTTGATCGTTGTAATACATCAGCTGTGCAAACGTCGGCTGGCTGCTAATCTTGGTAATCAAACTGGCCGTTGAGAAAACTTCGCCGTCGGATATTTCTCTGGGCACGTTGGCGGTTGATATCCGCGCGGTGGCTTTTATGAACGAGTTTTGGGCCCCAGCCGTGCCGGATGGAAAACCGGGCTTAGTTTTAATCTTGAACGTCGCTTGCCCTCTCTTATTCGGACCGAGGCTTGAAAAATCTGATATAGCGGCGGAGTTCCAAATGATTGTATTCGTGCCGCCGTCAAAATAACCGCTTCCGGAATCAAGAGAACCGATATCATACATGGCGCCCTCTAGTTTCACGGCTAATGCCACGCCGGCCAGCGTGTAATTGGAAGTGTTGGAATATTTAACCGTATAGTTTAATGTGTCTCCGGTCACGGCCGTGTATTCTTTGCTGTCATTCACAACTACGTCAACGCCAAGCAACGGACTTGATATCACAGTCGAACCTGCCGTCTTTTCGTAATCGATATATGCGCCGTTTATTCTTCTCTGAAGCGTAACCGACAACTTCTTTGTCTCGCCTTGCTGGCCGTTGAGAACGCCGTTTATTGATATTCTTGATCCTTGGCCTTTGTTTAAATTGGCAACATTCCATGTTTGGCCGTCTCCGCTGCCGGCCGGAGTCGCGCTTTGATATGTAAAGCCGTCGGGGTAGTCGAACACGAAGCGCAAGTCGGAAATGGAATTGTTTGTCTCATTCCGATAGTCAAGAATATATGTTATCGGTTGGCCGGAAATTTGATTCGGCGGAACGCTTAACGTCAGCGATACCGGTATGCTGGTAATGGTGGTGGCCAATGACGCGTCTTTTTGGAATTCGGTTCTCAGATTGCCGGCCGCGTATATCAGGGAGAGTTTGGCGATTTTAATATCTCCCCTGTTGCCGACTAAAAACGCTCTGAATTCTTTTTCTCCGCTTTGGCCCGCTTCCAGCGTCTCTATGGCAAACGTTTCTTTTGTGTTCAAAGATACTTCACCGTCTTTTAAAACCACCGATTCATCGGGATACGAAAAAGAAAAACGCAGATTACTCAATTTTGATTTGGTAGAATTGGAATATTTAATTTTGTACGTGACCTCGTCCCCGACGCCGATTTGAGTCGGCCCGTCGATTGACATTTGGACTCCGCTTTCCCTAAATGACGGCCCGCCGAACCAAAATATTCCCGCGCTGGCGATGAACAGGGCCAAGGCGAGGATAATGAGCCATTTCAAAACATGGCGGCTTATCTTGGGCGGGGGAGTTATGAGGGATTTTGTCGTATCGGGTATGGGTGTGACTTGGAAATTAGGCTCCATGGTAATATTTTAACATTAAAATCAATATCCCGAAACTCGAATCAGCTCTTCCCGGTTTTGGGAAAAAAAGTCGTTTAACCGCGTTCTGTCGGAGGCATTTTGATCCAAACCCGTAAAAACTTTAACCAGGAAGCTCCACATTTTATCGTCCCTCTCGTTTTCAAACATGGTCTGGTCGATTTCCCGGGCGAAATATCCGGCCGCTTCTATGGCCGGCATTGATTTTTTCAGATTCGGAAAAGCCGATTCGGTATGGGTGCTGGCGATTATGGGCATGTTTTTAGAATCAATCAATTCAAAATCCACAAGATTAAATATATCCAAATGCATCGACTGGAGAGACGTTCTCTTGAGCACGCTTTTTGCAATGGCCGTTATTTTCCCGAATTCCTCCGTGTAACAGGTTAGAATCTGGTCATTTTCGTTTGTGTGCTGTTTTTTGACGATTATCGCCTTAGTCCGAGCCATATTTTGTTTCCCGACATCTCAACTTCTTTTTCAATGTCGAATTTTTGACCGGTATTGGGAACATTTTCGAACTTCTCAAATAAAGTATCAGTTATAATCTGGCTCATCCAATTGGTGACGGCCTCGGTCAATTCACGACTTTCGCTGTGCCATTGGCCGAATATTTTTTGAGTCGGTTTGTACCCGGCTTCTTTGCGCATGTCTTGGACAAGACGCATGAATTCCCTGACCCAGCCTTCGTGTTTTAAGACATCGGTCATTTCAAAATCAAACACAACCAAGTCTTCCTGCTTGGAATCGTATTTTACTTCTTTAACATTGAGCTCTTCGGTTATAAGACCGGACAAGTCGGCCGGAAAAGACTCGCTCCTTTTAAGGGACACCGAGGCCAGAGGCTGTCTGACTTTTATTTGCTTGGCTTTTCTTGCCGCCAATCCGGCGGTTATCACGTCTCTGATTTCTCTCATTTCTTCTTCCAGTTTTTTATTTATGTATTTATCTTCAGCCCTCGGCCAATTTTCAAGATGAACGCTTTCTTTGCCGCCCTCCAGATGCAAATATATGTCATCGGCCACAAAAGGAGCAAAGGGGGCGCACAACTTGGAAATCTCAATTAATACATTTTTCAGTGTTTCAATAGCTTCAGGCCTCTTGCGGGATCGCCTTAGCCACCAATTGGAAAAATCGTCGGTTACAAATTTTTCTATTAGCCGGGCCGTCATTGTCGGATTATATTCTTCCAATTCTTTGGTTGCTTCTTTTACCAGGCTGTTCAATTTTGAAAATATCCAGGCATCCAGCAGATTCGCTTTCGGTTTAATTTGCGTGGATTTGTAGAGATCATGAAAATTCAAGCAATTCCTAAGAGTGGAAAGAAACCCGATCAATTGAGCGTTCACGTCCTTAATGTCAAAAAGTTTGTATTCCCCCGGTCCGTTTATCGCGAACAAATACCATCTGGTGGCGTCCGCTCCATATTGAGCCAAAACATCAAACGGAGAAACGGTATTGCCTTTTGATTTAGACATCTTCTTTCCCTCTTTATCAAGTATATGGCTTAGCGAGACGACATTTTTATAGGGCGCGCCTCGGCCCAAAAGAGTGCTTATGGCTAAGAGGGTATAAAACCAGCCTCGGGTCTGATCAACGCCCTCTACTATATAATCGGCGGGAAATTGATCCTTGAACATATCTTCATTTTCGAACGGCCAGTGCCATTGGGCATAAGGCATCGCTCCTGAATCAAACCAGACATCAATCAGGTCGGGAATTTTTCTCATCTCTCCGCCGCATTTGCATTTCAAAACCACACCGTCAATATACGGCCGGTGAAGGTCAATCTTGCCATCGCCGTCCACGGGCAGCTTGCCCCCTTTTTCTTCGATTTCTTTTATGGATCCGATTACATCCCGGTGATTACATTTTCCGCATTCCCATATCGGCAGCGGAGTGCCCCAGTAACGCTCGCGGGAAAATGCCCAGTCTTTGCCTTCTTTTATCCACTGCCCGAACCGGCCTTCTTTGATGTGATCCGGCACCCAATTAATAGTTTCATTATTAGCCAGCAGTTCCTTGTTGACTGCCGACATTTTTATGAACCAGGAATCTTTGGCGTAATACAGCAGAGGCGAATCGCAGCGCCAGCAGAAAGGATAGTCATGTTCATAATTTTCTTCCTTGAAGAGCTTCCCTTCATTTTTTAATTTCTCAACAATTAAGTTTTCCGTCTTTCCGGATTTGACAAATTGTCCGGCGAAATCAGGAACGATATCTTTAAATTTTCCCTGCTCGTCGACGGTATGTATTTTCGGTAAACCGAGTTTGGTTCCCAGAACATAGTCGTCTTCGCCGTACATTACCGCCGTATGGACGACGCCGGTGCCTTCGGCCGTGGCCACAAAATCGGCTTCGTATATCTTATATGACGCTTCCGATTTCAATTCTTCAACGGCAAAAAGGGGTTCGTATTCCATGCCGATTAATTCTTTGCCCTTAAATTCCTTCACGATGTTCGCCGATTCCAATACTTTTCCGACCAACTCTTTGGCTAATATGTAATTATTTCCGTCCTTTTCGGCTAATACGTAATCAATGTCGATTCCCACAGCCAAGGCGACATTTCCGGGCAATGTCCAAGGTGTTGTTGTCCAAGCCAGAATATATGTATTTTCTTTGTCTTTGATTTTGAATTTCAGATATACGGATCTTTCCGTCACTTTTTTGTACCCTTGGGCGACTTCATGGGATGACAACGGCGTTCCGCACCGGGTACAGAAAGGCACGACTTTATGAGCCTTTACCAAAAGCCCCCTGTCCCATATTTTCTTTATTATCGCCCAGACGGATTCAATATATTCATTTTCATATGTGATATAGGGATTATCCAAATCAAGCCAGTATCCCATCCGGGTCGTCATTTTTTCCCACTCCTTTTTGTATTTCCAAACGCTTTCTTTGGCTTTCTTGTTGAACTTGTCTATTCCGTAACTTTCAATGTCCTTCTTTGACGTAAATCCGAGTTCTTTCTCAATTTCTATCTCGACGGACAGACCGTGAGTGTCCCAGCCGGCTTTGCGGAGAACAAAAAAACCCTGCATTGTCTTAAACCTGCATATAATATCCTTATACACCCTGGCCAAGACATGATGGATGCCCGGCAGGCCGTTGGCCGTGGGCGGGCCTTCGAAAAAAACAAATTTTTTTGTTTTGCCGAAGAAACCGCTTTTGCGGTTTTTAGCCAGAGATTTTTCAAAAATTTTGTGTGTTTTCCAGTAATCGAGAATCTTCTTCTCTACTGAATCAAAGTCATACGGCATTAATCAAATATATGTCAAAACGCGCTTAATTTCAATCGGCTTTAATTCGAAAGTCAATATTCTACATTTTCTCGGGCGCCGAAATGCCCATGAGGCCAAAACAGATTTTTAAAATGTCCGCGATTCCCGAAACCAGGGCCAAGCGAGCCGATTGAAGATTTGTATTTTCTCCGATTACTTTGTTTGTCTCGTAAAACTTATGGAATTTGTTCGCCAATTCAAGGGCGTACTGGCCAAGATGGTGAACTTGGTACGATTGGCTGATATCGGCCAGCAAATCGGGAAACTTTGCCATATGCCGCAATAGGGAAAACTCTTCCTCGGATTCCAGTTCTTCCAGAGTATCGGTTTGTATTTCCAAACCGGGAATCTTCTCAAAAATACTTTGGGAGCGAGCGTAAGCGTATTGGGCGTAATAGACGGGATTTTTCTTTGACCGCTCTTGGGCCAAATCAATATCAAATTCCATGTGCGTGTTTAAGTCATGCATTAAGAAAAAGAATCTGGCCGCATCGCGCCCGACATCGGCCAGCAAGTCATCAAGTAATACAAAGTTTCCTTTTCTTTTAGACATTCTCACCAATTCCCCGCCCCGTTTGATGAAGACAAGCTGGTGAAGTAAAACCTCCAACTGATTCTCGGCAATGCCCAGAGCCATGGCGCCGGCTTTAAGTCTGGGCACATCGCCGTGATGATCCGCGCCCCAGATGTTTATGGCCCGGTCAAACCCTCTTTTCACCGTTTTATTCTTCGTGTAAGCCATGTCCCCCAGAAGATATGACGCGTCGCCGTTGCTTTTGACAATCACGGCGTCATCTTGGCCAGCAACATATCGGCTGACTCTAAACCACCAAGCGCCTTCTTTTTCATATGCCAGATTTTCTGATTTCAAAAATTCAAACACCGACGAGACTTCGCCGTTTTCATGAAGGCTGCTCTCGCTGAACCACGTATCGAATTGCACTCCAAGGCTGGAGATTGAATTTCGGGCGGCTTGGATCATTTCCGCTACGGCAAAATTCTTACAGACAATGATTGCGGACTGATAATCTTCAGGGATTTCAATGTTCTGGGCTTTAATTTTTTCAGCAATCGCCGAAATATATCCGCCGTGATAAAGATCGTCGCCTTCGGAAATATCTTCATCCCTTAATGCTTTTAATACGGACTCTCCGAGTTTTTCCACTTGGGCGCCTACATCATTAATGTAGTATTCCTTGCAGACATCGTAGCCTGCTTTTCTGAAAATATTGCCCAATGCGTCCCCGTAAGAAGCGGCCCGGGCGTTGCCGACAGTCAAAGGCCCGGTTGGGTTTGCGGAAACAAATTCAAGATTTATTCTCTCTCCTTTTCCGATATCAAGATCGGCGAATTTATTTTTTTGGGAAATGATATTTTTAAGATTTTGAAACAGGTATTCTTTTTTAAGAAAGAAGTTTATAAAGCCCGCGGGAGAAATTTCTATTTTTTCAATGTAGTCGGTCAGGTCCGAGTCCTTGTCTAATTTTTCTTTCATATTATCGGCGCATTCGACCGAAGATTTTTTTTCAACCTTTGACAAAGAAAAGGCGACATTGGTTGAATAATCGCCCATTTCATCATTGGGAGGAATGAGTATGTCAAAACTGACTCCTCTGGAATATGCATAAATTAAATCTCTAATCTGGTTTTTTATTGTCTTGGGCATATTATTAACATAATAGCAAAAAACAAGTATTCATGTCTTTACCTTGACTTTTTTGCTGTATTTGATATAATTAAAATACAGTTCCTTACAACAAAATTCTATTTGAGACGAGCATTTTGGAAGTCAAAAAATGGTTTCCGGTATGCTCGTCTCAACTTCTGAGACAAGACCGCAACTCCGCGGCAAGGGGTAACTCGCCCTCCAAAGTCTCTAAAAGACAAGGAGGGCAAGCAAAAAGAGGTGTGTCATGGGCACAAACCCAAAGGCACCGGGTCTCTGGACTATGCCAGTTGGAGACAGAGAAGGAAGTTTGAAGGCGCTGGAGAATGAGATTCGAAGGCAGGGCGGACAACCCGTTCCACTCTTTGATCTCTTCCGCACAGACAACGAGTACACGCGCCGCATCGCGCAGGCGATGTTGCGAAAAGGCCTCATCGGATCGATCGAGTCACGCATGGCTCGTATGGTTCTCGGCCGCAACATCTTTGATGTCGCCGACTGGATGAGCTACTACGACGCCAGGTTCACCAAGAAGCAGCTCCGCGACGCCGGGAAGTTCCCGTGGGGCGAAGACGTCCTCAACAGCCCCTGCCCCTTCAACAAGGGCATGCTGGTGAAGGACACACACTTCGCATTCCTGGGGCTGACCGCCATCAACGGCTCGCCTCTCACGGTGGCTAAGTGGCTTAAACTGCATCCGACAACGGGTCAGCCGAAGTTCTACTTCAACAGCAACCCCTGGCACGAGGGCCAGCCCCATACCGACGTGGCGACGATGCAACTTCGCTGGTACCTGATGCTCAAGGATATCGTCCCCGGCTCAACGGGCCAGACGCCCGAAGAACAGGTAGCGATGCTCCCGCCCGAGTACGAGGTTCCGACGACCATCGCCGAGACCACCAAAGACATCCTCGTGTTCCGCAAGACGGACGTTCGTCCCAATGGATCTCGGTGGGCGGCTTGCACCGAACGCACAGTGAAGACCGACAAGGCCCGCGCTGGCAACGTTTCATGTGTCGGCGTCTTCGACGAGGACGGCCTCCTCGTCGGCAATTGGTTCGGCGATCGCTACGACTACGTTGGCGTCGGCGCCTCCCGGAAGTCCTGAACCTTGAAATCTTGAGGACTTGTTCCTCTTGAATACTTGAGCCTTCGGCGCGATTTTTTTCGCAGCGCCGGAGGCTCATTTTCTTTTATAAAAAATAATTGATACAATTTTATCGTCTGCTAATGGAGGTGCGGTTGCCAGGCGAAGTTTCTAGAGTGTGCTTTAGCCGCTCAAGAATCGCCTCCGGCTTCACCTCGCGGACGCCTCTCTTTTGAGGATCGCCAGAATATCGTCGTTTACGGATTACGGTAGCGTGCGATAAAAAGTAGAGATTGAACTTCTTGCCTGTCTTTAGTGGAGATTCTGTTTAAAAGCAGATGCTCCCGAATAAAATTCAGAGTTGAGAGGATATAGGCCGAAAGGTGGTAAACCTCAAGACTCGGTGACTTGGATGGAGACGGGCATTATGCGTTCTCTTCGGCCAACGCTGGCAACGTTTCATGTGTCGGCAACTTCGACGAGAACGGCCTCAACGTCAACAATTGGAACGGCAATCGCAACGACAACGTTGGCGTCGGCGCCTCCCGGAACTTCTTTCTCTCTTATGAGAAATATCCTCCCGAGTGGAGGATATTTCTTTAACTATCGCGGGTTGATTTTATCCAGCCGCCGAATTGACACCCGATGTTATCTATAATCTGTTCCAACTGGATATATTTCTCATCATCTAAAATTTTTGTATCCTTGCAAAGTCGGATAAGTACTCTAAGAAAGTTGAGTTTTATGCTACCTTTTTGAAGGATCGGTAATTTCTCTATTTTAGAGAGTTGGCTTGCCGCGACGATACTTTCAAGAACTTCGAGGATAAGATTCTCGCAGCGCAGCCAGATAGCAAATTTGTCCTGTTTCGGCACGCCATTACGCAAAGCGTAAAAATCCTTGTATAAATCGTATGATTTTTTGAAAATTGGTATATCCAGGTCTTCCATATTATGAAGATTTACAAAAATATATTTGAAAAATTGATTTCATTGGAAAATCTTTTCACCGCATGGGATGCCTTCAAAAATGACAAAACCAATCGGTATGATGTACAAGTTTTTGAGCGTAGACTGGAAGAAAATATTTTTGAATTGCATCGAGATTTGAAAACAAAGAAATACAAGCACGGCGTTTATACTGGTTTTTGGATTCGGGATCCCAAACCCCGGCATATTCACAAAGCCACAGTCCGGGATCGGGTATTGCATCATGCCGTATTCAACATCCTGAATCCGATATTTGAACCGACGTTCATCTCTCACTCTTTTTCCTGCCGTATTGGCAAAGGAACCCATAAAGGAATTAAAGCCCTCAAACAGATAGCCGACAAAATCAGCGAAAACGGGCATAAAAATATCTTTGCCCTGAAATGCGATATTAAAAAATTTTTTGATTCGGTAAACCATGATCTTTTAATCAAAATTTTCGATAAGAAGATTAAGGATGACGACGCGATGTGGCTGTTGTCCGAAATTGTAAGAAGTTTTATCTCCAAGGATGCTAATATATTTGAGCATAAAGGTATGCCGATTGGAAATCTTACGTCCCAACTCTTTGCAAATGTTTACATGAATGAATTTGATCAGTTTATGAAACATGGGATTCATGCTAAACATTACTTAAGATACACCGACGATTTTGTGGTTATCTCGGATAGTAAGGATTATCTGGAAAAACTTATTCCGCAGGTTAATCAATTTCTGAAAGAAAAGCTTGGACTCGATTTACATCCCAACAAAGTTACTATCCGCAAATTTCGTCAGGGTATAGATTTCTTGGGTTATGTTATCTTGCCGCACCACCAACAGATTAGAACTAAGACAAAGAAGCGCATATTCAAGAAGGTTTTTCGACGAGTCCTTGAACAAAAACAAGGTCTTATTTCCAATGAAACTCTCGAACAATCCCTGCAATCATACCTCGGCGTTTTGGGCCATGCTGATTCATATAAATTGTCACAAGAACTAAAAAATAAATTCTGGTTCTGGCTTACAGAAAATTAAGAACCCCTACCAAAGGGCTTGTTTCCAAAAAAATATCTCTTTTAATAATCAGGATGGATGGATGGATGGATGGATGGATGGATGGATGGATGGATTAGGAATAGGCATGTATTAATTTTATATTATTTTATAATGAATCGCCAGAGCTTGTTTTTAAACTCTCCGGCATAATCAATTCCGTTGCGTGCGGCACGTGTAATCTTTTTCGGTTTTTCTACGATTTCCATCCAAAGCTTTTGACTTTTAGTAATATCAGCCCCGTTCATGTTTTTATTGATTTTCAAATCTCGACAAATCTTGCCCGGGCCTTCAATGCCCTCCAGGCCCCTGATTAAAACGGCCCCTCCGTTTTCTTTGGTCACAATATTCAGACAGTGATACATTCCGTATATTAAATATACGTAAGCGTGGCCGGCCGGGCCGAACATGACTTCCGTTCTTTTTGTCCGGCCCTTGGACGCGTGGCAGGCTAAATCTTTAATTCCGCAATACGCTTCCGTTTCCGTAATTTTACACCGGTATATTTTTCTTCCGATTTTTCTGACTAAAAAATGGCCGAGCAATTCTTTGGCCACTTTTAAAGCTGATCTATTGTAAAAATCTCTTTTAATTCGCATAATACGGATATATGAACTCAAACGAATTTGACCGGCTGGCGATTGACGCGGTGGAAAAAGTCGCCCCTTCGGTCGTAAGCATTGTCATATCAAAATATCTCCCCAGAATCAAAAATGTTTATCCGGGAGCGTTGCCTTTTCCGAATCCGTTTATGTTCGGCGATATTGACGACGGCGCCAAGGAGAAAATAAAAGTCGGTGGCGGATCGGGCTTTATCGTCCACCCTGACGGACTTATTTTAACAAACAAACATGTTGTTTTTGATCCCGAAGCCGAATACACCGTTATCACTACCGACCTGGAAGAATATCCAGCTAAAGTCGTCTCTCGAGACCCTATAAACGATATTGCGGTTTTGAAAATACAGCAAAAAGGTTTGCCCGTGCTGCGTCTCGGCAATTCCAGCCGGATTAAACTCGGCCAGACGGTCATCGCCATCGGCAACGCCTTGGGCATGTTTTCCAACACTGTTTCCAAAGGTATTATCTCCGGCCTCTCCCGTTCCATTTCGGCAGCTTTAGGGACAGGCGGGGAAATGGAACATTTAAGAGGCGTACTGCAAACTGATGTCGCCATTAATCAGGGCAACTCCGGCGGACCGCTCATTGATTTGGACGGCGAGGCCATCGGCATAAACACGGCTATTATCGCTGGTGCCCAGAATATCGGCTTTGCCATACCCATTAACTGGGCCAAGCAGGATTTGGAAGACATAATCAGGTACGGACGCATCATCAAGCCCTATCTGGGACTTTTGTTCATAATGCTCAATAAAAAGATACAAAAGCAGTATAATCTGCCCGTTGATTACGGCGCGCTGGTAATCAGGGACCATCGGCCCAATTCAGTCGCCGTTATGCCCGATTCCCCCGCCGACAGAGCCGGTATAAAAGAAAACGACATTATTCTTGAGCTCAACGGCGAGGAATTAGACGGCGAACAAGATTTGGCCGAAAGGCTGCAGAAGTTCAAAGTCGGAGAAAAGGTTGATATGACCGTTTTGCGCGGCAAAGAAAAAAAACATCTTGAGGCAACCGTTGAAGAAAGAAAATGACATGCCCGAATACGCGGACAATCCGAAAGCGCATTTTGATTACGAAATCCTGGAGACAATCGAGGCCGGAATCGTACTGAAAGGATACGAAGTCAAATCAATCAAAACCGGCCGGGCTTCGATTAAAGGCGCTTACGTGAGAATGCTGAACGGCGAACCATATTTGGTGGGCGCCAATATCGCGGCCTACCAACCGGCCAATATGCCCGGCGATTATGACCCGCCCGCAAGCCGCAAATTATTGCTTTCAAAAAAACAAATTTCAAATCTAATCGGTTTCTCGCAATCTCAGGGCCTGACACTCGTGCCGCTCAAGTTCTACGACAAAAAGGGCCGCATAAAACTTCTAATCGGCATCGCCAAAGGCAAGAAAAAATACGACAAACGCGAAACAATCAAAAAACGCGACATCGCCCGTTCTCAACAGCGCGGTATTGACGAATAAAATGGTTGGGTATATATTTAGGGTTCACACACCGGCCATGTTCCTGGCCGGGTCTCCTAGTACTGGCGACAGATACGAAAGGAGAGCGGTTGCGGTACCTGTTGTCTTTCTTCGCCGGCGCGAATACGCCGGCAGGCAAGATCAGGCAAGCCCAACCTGCGATTGAAATCCGGGGCTGGAATCAATGCCTCGTGATCTTCAATCGCGGCGCGCCGCGGTAGTCCTCGCGGACTTCCGCAGGCAAGAAAACGGCCCCGCCGTAAGCGGGGCGGTCCCTACCGCTGTAATAGGCGGCACACCAAACACCGGACCCCTGGCGACACGCATCGCGTGCTCGCCTCGGGTCCTCTTTTATTTTTCATAAAAATGTGGTATAATTGATATATTGGGGATGAAAGGCCTCGACAGGGTTTTTATTCCGTTTGGATGCTAAGCATGGATGAGCGTTAACCATGTAAATTATCCGTTCAAAATATATAACTGGCAATCAAAATACCGGTTACGCTTTCGCCTAAAACGTGAGAGCCATCTCATCCGTGATGCTCACTAACGGGTTATGAGGTGTCATACAGCGAGCTTGGCCAAGTGTTTTTCTTTCCGACACGCGGCGACACAATCGAAAAGATAGCGGCAGTTTATTTTGCTGATTTACTACGCTGCCGTGAAAAAAATAAATCGGATATCTTAGTAGAAATCTGATGGTCAGACTCTGGACGCGGTTTCAATACCGCCATCTCCACATAATATAATATTCTTTTTCGGCGGCGTCGGACGCTTGCCGAGTTTTTGCTTGCATTGTAATAATCAGGAGTATATTATCTTTCAATATATGAAAAAACGAAACGTCGCTCTTCCGGACTGGGACCTATCAGACCTGTACTCGAGCATTGATGACCCTAAAATAGATGCGGCGTTGGCCACGGCTTTAAAGAGGGCCGGAATGTTTGAAAAAAATTACAGAGGCAAGATTGATGATAAATCCGATTCAAAGCAGATATTAAAGGCCGTAACGGAGTATGAGAGAATTTTAGTCGAATCGAATAAGCCGGGCTGCTATGCTTACCTGGAATATTCCGTTGACAGCGTCAATCCCCGGAATGCCGCCCTCTTGCAAAAAACCAAGAAAAAATCAATTGAAATAAATCAGCGAATATTGTTTTTCGAATTGGCTCTCATTAACCTGTCAGAGCAAAAACTCAAGCACCTTATTTCCGATCCGGAACTAAAAAATTACAAGCATTTTCTCCAGAAAATTTTAAAGCAAAAGCCGCACCGCCTGACTGAGGCCGAAGAAAAAATCTTCAACGACAAATATCTGACAAGCGGTTCCGCTTTGAACCGCTTGTTCGACGAAGAACTGGCCGAGCAAAAATATGAATTTAAAAAGAAGGGAAAGATAGTTTTGTTGAACGAATCGGAAATTTTGGATTATCTGCACAGTCCTGACGGCCAAGAAAGAAAATTGGCGGCCCAATCATTCACCAAAGGAATTAAATCAATTTCCCGCCGCCTGACTTTTGTGACAAATATGCTGGCCGAAGATAAAAGCATCAGTGACAAATACTTTAAATATACCCGGCCGGAAGACTCGCGCCATCTGGATAACGAGACAACCAAAGAAACCGTGGATACGATGATAAATGTCGTTGTCAAAAACTATTCTCTGGTCCAGGAATATTACCAATTAAAAAAGAAGATTCTGAAGCTTAAAAATATTTACGATTACGACCGATACGCTCCTTTGTCCGTGTCTAAAAAGAAATACGATTACTCGGAAGCGAAGGATATAATATTGGATGCATTTGAAAGTTTTTCGCCAAAATTCGCACATCTGGCAAATGATTTTTTTGAAAAAAAATGGATTCATGCAAAACCGGAAAAAAATAAAAGAAGCGGCGCGTATTGCATGTATGTCTCCCCGGAATTGCACCCGTACGTTTTTCTGAACTACAATTACTCGATCGACGACATTGAAACTTTGGCTCATGAGTTGGGGCATGGAGTACACGCGTCTCTGGCCAGAAAACAGACCTATCTCAACTTTGATTGGCCGCTTACTGTTGCTGAAACCGCGAGCGTTTTCGGAGAGATGATATTGTTTGACCACCTGAAGGAAAAACTTCCGGACAGGGAGCGCTTTTCATTATTGCTAAGGCGAATAGAGTCCACGTTCGCAACTGTTTTCCGCCAGACTGCAATGTTCTTATTTGAGCGTGATCTGCATGAGGCAAGAAAAAATGGGGAGATGACAAGCGAGACAATTTCGGCATTGTGGCGGAAAAGACAGGCCGAAATGTTCGGCCGGTCAGTAGCTCTGACTCCGGATTACGATCTCTGGTGGTCTTACATTCCTCATTTCAAGCATACCCCATTTTATGTTTACGCTTATGCCTTCGGCGAATTGTTGAGCCTCTCCCTGTACGCGAAATATAAGAAAGAGGGAAAATCGTTCGTGTCGAAATATATCACCCTCCTGAAAAACGGCGGATTGAAATCTCCTGACGATCTCCTTGAGCCGTTTAAAATAAAGCTTTCCGATCCGGAATTCTGGATGGGCGGAGTTGAGATAATTCGAAGTTTGGTGGTCGAAGCCGAAAAGATATATTCATCCCGACTTCATTAAATCCAAATATCAAATAATGTAATGTCTAAATTAATAAGTATCATCTTGAGTGTCGTGGTGGCTGTAATCGGAATCTGGTTTATCATTTACATCATTGGTCTGATAAAAGACGATGAGGATGTTGCTTTAAGTCCAACGCCGACGCTGTCAGCCGGACCAAGAACGCCTTCATACACGCTCAACCCTTTTCCGCCGGCAAATCCAACGCCGATATACACACCCCCACCGACGCCCAATGTCACAAAGGGCGGATTGGATGCGTATCTTTCTTCCGGAATATACGGAAAAGTCACTCTCAAAAAATGCCCGACTTGCGTCGAATCGGGCCTGGCCGATATAAGCATTGCCGTCAGGCAACTTGACGGCGCTATTGCCGCTAATATAAAGACGGGAACGGACGGCCGTTTTTCGACCCGTCTGGCCCCCGGCCAATATGTAATAGGGCCGGTTCAAGAGCCATCGTCTGGAGCCTTTGTCCAAGCGACCCGAATTGCGGTAAACCCAAATTATTATTCCGAAGCATTGATTATATTCAGTTCTTCATATTAACATTGTCGGCGCATCGGGAATTTAATATACTTAAAGTATGACGCCTTCTTTGCAGCAGGAGAAATACAATGTTCCGGCAAAACAGCTGCCGCTAACGCCCCATGAAAAGCTAAAAGACAAGGATTTCAGGTCGTCTTTCCATTGGCGCGTATTCAGAATCATCGCCGAATTCGTTGATGGCTGGCAATTTTTAGCCGATTTAAAAAAATCAGTCACCTTTTTCGGTTCGGCCAGAACCCAAGAAGGAACTCAGTGGTACGAGGAAGCTCGAAAATTGGGCCATCTGTTAGCCAAAGACGGTTATGACGTAATCACCGGCGGCGGACCGGGCGTAATGGAAGCAGCCAACCGCGGAGCCTGGGAGGCTAATGAGGAAACAACTAACAATGGCAGTCCAAATGATTCTGATAAAATCGGAAAATCAATCGGATTGAACATAAAACTGCCGCTGGAGCAGAGAATAAACAAATACGTCGATAAATCTGTGGCTTTCCATTATTTCTTCGTCCGAAAAGTAATGCTGTCATATTATGCCCAGGCGTATATATATTTTCCAGGAGGGTACGGCACCATGGATGAAGTGTTCGAGCTTTTGACGCTGATTCAGACAAAAAAAGTTCCGCCTATACCCGTGATTCTAATAGGAAAAGACTTTTGGGGCACTCTGGCTTCCTGGCTGGAAAACGAGGTCTGCGAAAAACATCATGCCCTCGATCATGAAGATCTTCTGCTTTACAAGATAGTCGATTCGGCCGAAGAAGCATTCGAGATAATAAAAAATTCGCCGGTTAGAAATGAATTTTAGAGACTTTACACATATATAAACTCGTGATATCATTTTCAAATTGCAGAAACCATTAAGAATAAACAATTATATCCGCAGCTCCGAAGTTCAGGTCATCGGAGCCGACGGGCAGCAGCTAGGCAAAATGAGCACTTCCAGTGCTCTTAAAATAGCCCAAGAAAGCAATATGGACTTAGTCGAAGTCGGCCCGAATTCCCAACCGCCTGTGACGCGGATAATGGATTACGGGAAGTACATCTACCAGAAAGAGCGCCAAGAAAAAAAATCCGGCAAGAAGCAAAAAGACCAGGAAATGAAAACCGTGCGGGTCGGATTCAAAACCGGCCAGCATGATATATCGTTTAAAGCCCGGCAAATAGATGAATTTCTCAGGGAAGGCCATCTTGTAAAAGTCGAGTTGACGCTGCGAGGCCGAGAAAAAGCTTTGGCCGAGATGGGCAGACAAAAACTGGAAGCTTTCCTGCAAGGGATAACAGAGCCGTTCAATCGCGACCAGACTCGCAAATCTCCCTACGGCTGGTATACGATCGTAAAGAAGGAAAAATAAAATGAAAACAAAAAAAGCTTTATCGAAAAGAATTAAAATAACGGCCAGCAAAAAGATATTGAAAAGGCCCAACCATCAAAATCATTTTAACGCCAGAGTAGACAGCAATCATCGCCGAAATAAACATGGCGACATGGCCACGCCGCATCATTTAATCAAAGACGCAAAACATTTAATTTCTAATTTTTAATGCCAAGAGTTAAACGGGGAACAATCGCAAACAGAAGGAGAAAGAGACTGCTTAAAAAAGCTAAGGGTTTTATGTGGACCCGATCCACGAAATATCGAGCCGCCAAAGAAGCCCTGCTTCATGCCGGCACGCACCAATTTGCCGACCGAAAGAAAAAGAAGAGAAACGCCAGAAGATTGTGGTCAATCAAGATAAACGCGGCCGCAAGGGAAAACGGCATGTCGTATTCCAAACTTATTAACCATCTTAAAAAATTAAACATAGAGCTGGATCGAAAAATATTAGCCGACCTGGCCCAAAATAATCCCGAAGTTTTCAAGAAGATAGTCGAACTAAAGTAAATAAAAACAGCCCGTATGGGCTGTTTTTATTTACTAAAATTAGGCAGAAGCTCTTTTTCCTCCCACTAACGCGTAAACGGCCGAAAGACCGATTAAGATGTATGCGACAGTGGCTAATGAAGGTAGGTATCTCGTAATAACATTAATGTTAAAAAGACCAATTAAAAGCCAGTTTAAGCTGCCGATAACCATAAGCCACCAAGCTACAGAATGTAATCCTTTAATGTTCCCCACCTCCAATCATGAGCGTATTTGATATCTCACTATTTAATTATATAAGAAACAGGGAAGCATGCCCTGTGTATAAATCCGGCAGCGGGGATTGGGAAAAAGTTAGAACCCATTTAATGCAATTAAATGGGCATCCTCAATTCGCCATTGTTAAGAGTTGGTACTCGATACTCAATCTAAATTTCTCCGACTACACCAACCTCCGGTTGTAATTTATGACCTGTTTCAGTTTCTACTTTATCCTGGATAATTTTAATAAGAGATAGCACGTCTTGAGCTGTCGCTCCGCCCGTATTTACAATGTAGTTTGCGTGCTTTTCAGATATTTTAGCACCGCCGATAGTATATCCCTTGAGACCCACTCTTTCGATCAAACGTCCCGCACCAATTCCATTAATTTTCTTAAACACCGAGCCACATGAAGGAAACTGATCTAATTGGGGTTGCTTCTCATTCCTCCATTTTAAATTCTCCTCTATCTGATTTTTAATAAGTTCTTTATCTCTTCTTGCTAGATTAAACGTGGCCTCGGTCACTAACAAATTTCTATCATGAAGAATACTGTAATCGTAATTAAAATTAAAAAAATCCTTATTAACATTTTGTATATTCCCGTTCTCATCCATGATTTCAGAAGATTTTAAAATATCTCCAATAAAGATTGTCTCCGTTCTATCAGGAGAAAGAAAATGTAAATTTTGCCATAATGTTCCCCCAACAGTACTTGGGATACCAGCGAAGTGCTCAAGCCCAGAAAGATTTCTATTCTTTGCCTCCTCTATGAGATTGGATATCATAACTCCGCTCTCAGCAGTAACTCTGTCATTATAAAACTGGATACCCCTTGCTTCATTTTTTATTACTAACCCTCGATATCCTTTATCACTAAAAAGGACGTTGGCACCTGCTCCTAAAACAAAATATCGAATGGATTTTTCCCTGGCTTCTCTAACTGCTTTAATAAGTTCTTCTTTGGTCGAAGCAACAAAAAAACAATCAGCTTTGCCTCCAATTTGATAAGTTGAATATGGAGCAAGAACTACATTAAATCGAAGATTGGGAAGATTAATCATATACAAGTACCTGCATAAAATTATAACCTCCTAGATTAGACAACACCAAAGGGAGTCACTTATTTGAAGTGCCTGCCTTAATTATCCCGTCAATTAGACCCCTGATTTTGAAAAAATCTTGACGTTGGCTAACACGAATCTGAAAAGTCCCATGTGGTAATAAATGCTTCGGTCTTTTGCTTTGACTGGCTCTGCTTAGAGCCACTTGGTAGCGAATTCTATCCTTCGGTATTTTTGTTAAGTTTTGCCAATATTTTACTGATTTGATGGGACTTAGATTCGGATAAATCATTACATGGCCAGACATCCTACTTTTCGGAATATTAAGTATCCTTTCAAGAAAGTTCATGAAAACAACTGTCATCTCTGGGTCGGAATTACCAAAACATATATACGGGTAATTTCCCCTCTTTAGATTAAAATTCTTATATCCCTCTCCCCAATAAAGAGCTGCACCCAATAATGCAAGCTCTCTATTAGTTAATTTACCGATCCCAGACTCGTATTTCTTTCTAATACTCTCATTCTCTTTTTTAATATTTACGGTCCTAACTTTATTAAATTCTACCAATTTTAAATACCCATTTTTTCTTTTAGACTCAAGGGTTTTTTGAGCTTTCTTGCCAATCTTTAGCTTGGAAAACCAGTTACTAAGAGTTGATTTAGGAATTCCGAAGAGACTTCTTATTTCTCCATAAGTCTGACCCTGCAATCTTAACTCCAAAGCTTTTTGATAGTTAACTCTGACGTCCATGCAGCCCCGACGGGAATCGAACCCGTATTTTAATCGTGAAAGGATCATGTCCTAACCATTAGACGACGGGGCCATGATACATATCTATTGTCCCATATTTGTTAGCCAAAATCAACAATCTTTGTTA
>Ga0209542_10000302_pt1 | contig 123926 bp, 115 predicted proteins | sample RifCSPhighO2_01_FD_184028 | JGI IMG/M metagenome (GOLD analysis project Ga0209542, IMG submission 184028) | Soil microbial communities from Rifle, Colorado - Rifle CSP2_plank highO2_0.1 (SPAdes) (version 2) | ecosystem: Environmental > Terrestrial > Deep subsurface > Rock core/Sediment ...
ACTCGGCTAGAATCCCTGCAATTTGCTCTTCCGTAAATCGCGATCTCTTCATGCCTTCCTCCTTGACCACCCTTTTAGGCGATCATTTTGGAAGTTTCAACCTCTCCAGTTTTTGGGGCCAAGACCGGGACAATATGCAGCGACGTGTAGTCTCACTGGGGCATCACCGTATGATTCTTTACCCAATTCTGGATATGCGAAGTATGATTTGAGCACAAACTCAAACGATACAGACGATAGTTTAGCAAGTGATGGAGCTACTTGCAGCACAGGCAGAAATGGAGAGACGTGTAACTCTGGGTTTTGTGGGTCTGCTGGTGTGTGCATATCAGCTGTCCCAACTAATTTTACTTCAAGCAATTCGAATGCAACCGTTTTTGCAGGACCTGCGGATGGCGACCAGAGCGGAGGAAGTACCAATGGGACAGGAAATGATGCGCGGTTTCAGGATCCCGAGGGAGTCTGTTTTACCCCCGATGGGCTGACCTTTTTTGTTCCAGACAGTAATAATCATATTGTTCGCCAAATAACCGTCGCTACTGCCAATGTGACAACGCTTGCGGGAACTGCTGGTTCTTCGGGAACTACGGATGATACCGGCTCCGACGCGCGCTTTACGCAACCAGAGGGTTGCGTAGTGGATCCTACAGGGACGGATCTTTATGTCGCCGACACTCAAAATTATACAATCCGAAAAATTGTCATTGCAACTGGGGTGGTCACCACCCTTGCAGGGTCTGCGGGAACGAGCGGGGCCGTGGACGACACAGGGACCGCTGCACTTTTTGATTTTCCAAGGGATCTTGCCATTGATAGCACAGCGACCAATCTTTACATCTCGGATCACGGCAACCGTGCCATCCGAAAAATGGTGATTAACACACAAGTCGTTTCAACCTTTGCGGGGAGTTTGGATAATTCGGGCTATGTGGATGGGATAGGAACGGCGGCCAGGTTCTTTAATCCATTTGGATTGGCAATCGATTCTACGGACACTTATCTTTATGTCGGTGATTCTGCAACGAGTCACCGAGTCCGAAGAATTACCATTGCGACCCAGGAGGTAACGACCGTTGCTGGAACGGGAACAGCCGGTGGGACCGATGGAGTGGGTACCGCGGCCTCTTTTAATCAACCATTTGGGATTGTTATTGATCCGACAGATACTCATCTCTATGTGACCGAATTTGCGGGTCACCGGATCCGCAGGATCGAAATCGCAACAGGAACGGTGACAACGCTGGCGGGATCCGGGAGTGCGGGTGATGTCAGTGGTATCGGAACTGCCGGTTCGTTTAACGTGCCACAATATATTGATATCAATCCAACCGGAACGATTCTTTATTTCACCGAAGGGGCTAATAGTAAGATCCGCCGTCTCCAAATACCTTAGGGATGGTACGGGAACAAATTTATAAGTTACAGAGCTTACCGGAGAATCATATGGAACGGTTGCTTACATTTCTGATCTGACTAACAACAAAATCCGCCAGATTCAGTGATCATAAAAGATAATCATTTCAATCAGTTATACAAAATTAGGTCGAATTGGGGATCTTTTTAAAGTACAATTAAAAGAGGGGAAGGGAGGGGTGGTGGGATTTTATGATGAAACAAAAGCTTGTACCCCTGTCGACTCTTTTTTTGTTGTCATTACTTGCCCTTCTTTCTGCCAGCCGTTGCGGGAACATGAACGATCTTTCTGTTGCCGGCACTTCAGTCTCGGTTGAACTGATCGTCACCAATCCGGATCCCAATGCCTCCGGTTCAGCTAAGGCTGTTTCCTCCTCGGATGTTTCTGTTGTGAAAGATACGAACCAGGCTTCTTTAAGCAGTTGCACTTTAACCATTACAGCCGCTGACATGGATACCGTAACCTCCACTTCAACGGTGAACGCGGATGCTTCTACGGTCACTTTTAGCAATATCAGTGTTGCTGCCGGTTCCAATCGCACTTTTGCTGTTGAATGTGTCGATTCATCCGAAACGACGAATGGAATCAATATCGGTTATCGTGGTAGTGCCACAACCGACTTGGATGGTTCCGGAACCAATACCGTTTCTATTTCGGCCAAGTTTCTCAATTTGTTGGCTGATGGAACGAGTGGCAGCGATCCTGATGTATCGTATGTAAGGTGTAACCAGCCGACATCGACCACCACAACCTGTGACATGGCTTTTGGAACAAGCATGGATGATGCGCTCAAGGCAAGCATTATAGGGTACATTGAATTCAATGGGGCGCAACTGGCAGGATCGGATGGGGTTGTGGATGCTAATAGGACAGATGCTGGAAGCTGTGGGTTAAAGAAGGATATCTATCTCCGAATTTCCGGCGGAGTGAGCAAGCCCACCTGTGAACTTTTTGATTCCAATGACACCTCCTTGATGAGAGCGACAGGAGAATGGACCACCAGCTCCGGGGGAAATATTTTAGCTCGTTGTACTTTCAGTATTACAAATATGCAGGACAAGGTGGATAGCAATCAAAAAGGGGGGTGGTGTTCGGTGGTGGTTGATACGACCAGTGGAAACACCGACGCGATCCCCAATAGCGGCTTTGGGGAATATGATTTTAGCAGTCATACGAATGTGGTGGTAGCTAATTTAGCCAGCAATAGCGGCTCTTGTTCTGCGGATGTTGATTGTGACTCGGGGTTTTGTGGTACCGGTAGCACTTGTATTGTTTCTTCGGCGCCGACTTTAGCAGGGAGCGTGACCACTTATTTGGGCCCTGCAGCAGGCTGTTATAATACTTGCTCTTCCGGTGCCGGCAATATCAATGCAGGGGGGGATTCCACTTCGGCTTCCTTCAACCAGCCCTCGGATGCTTGTTTTACCAAAGATGGGACCAAGATGTACATTGCGGACACCACGAACCGTCTTATTAGAAGTGTGAACGTTTCTACGTTACAAATGAATACGGTGGCCGGTCAAACAGGAGTGAGCGGCTCAGCCAATGGAGTGGGAAGCGATGCCAGCTTTAGTTCACCGCAGGGTTGCGCGGTTGATCCCAACGACTCTACAATTCTCTATGTCACTGAAGTGGGGAATCATCGCATTCGGAAAATTGTTGTGGATACCTCCAATGACGATTTGGGAACGGTGACGACTTTTGCCGGGAATGGTACAGGCACGGACTTAGACGGCACCGGTACGGCGGCTCAATTTGATACTCCTGTTGGCATTGTTTTTGATCCGGAAGGGGAGAATCTCTATGTCGCCGATTTGGGCGGAGCCACCATACGTAAAGTAGTTGTGGACACAGCGGTGGTAACCACTTTTGCCGGAACAGCCGATACGACGGGGACAACGAATGGAGTTGGAAGCGCTGCCCGTTTTAATCGACCTCATTTTATTGCCATGGATCCGACAGGAACCAACATTTATGTTACGGATGATACAAACAATACAGTTAGACAAATTAATTTGGCCACTCAAAGTGTAACCACCCTTTCGGGAGATGGAACGGGGACCGATGCCACTACCGACGGCACCGGCACGGCGGCTTCTTTTAGTGATCCCACCGGCATTACGATTGATCCTTGGGGAACCTACCTTTATGTGGCAGAGCGGGCGGGCAATACCATTCGGAAGATTAAAATCAGCACGCAAGTGGTGGAAACCATCGCAGGTTCTTCGACGGCGGGAGATGCCAATGGAACCGGCACGGCGGCCCAGTTTTGGGGACCTCGGGCGATCAAGATGGACCCGACTGGTACAAAGATCTACATTATCGGTCAGCGCAATCACAAGATCCGCTTACTGCAATAATTAATTCAAATAAGGTTTGAGGACTTCAGGAATAGCAAAACTTCCATCTTTCTGCTGAAACTGTTCTAGGACAGCGATCAAAGTCCGGCCGACAGCCAAACCGGAACCGTTGAGTGTGTGGACAAATTGAAGTTTGCTCGCCCTGAGCGAAGTCGAAGGGCCATCTTTGGCACGGAAACGAATGTTGGCACGCTTGGCTTGAAAATCCTCGCAATTACTGCACGAAGAAATTTCTCGGTAAGTATTTTGACTAGGCAGCCAAACTTCTAGATCGTAAGTCTTGGCTGCTGCAAACCCCATATCATTGGTGCATAATGTGACCACTCGGTAGTGGAGCTCTAGCTTTTGCAATACGGTCTCGGCATTTTTTGTCAACTTTTCCAAGTTTTCATAAGAATGGTCAGGATGAGAAAATTTCACCAACTCCACTTTGTTAAATTGATGCTGGCGAATCAATCCCTTTACATCTTTGCCATAAGAGCCGGCCTCCGAGCGAAAACAAGGGGTATAGGCGGTTAACGAAATCGGCAAATCCTCTTCTTTTAAAATTTCATCTTGATAAATGTTAGTGAGAGGAACTTCCGCAGTGGGAACTAGATAATAACCATCCGTTGTTTTAAAAAGGTCCGATTCAAATTTTGGGAGCTGACCAGTCCCGACCAAAGCTTTTGCATTCACCATAAAAGGAGGCAAAACTTCGATGTATCCGTGTTCTTTTGTGTGCAGATCAAGCATGAAGTTGATTAAGGCACGCTCGAGACTAGCCCCAAGACCTTTATAAATCGCAAAACGGCTTCCGGCAATTTTTGCTGCTCGTTCGAAATCTAAAATCCCCAGCTTCTCACCAATTTCCACATGATCTTTTGGTGTGAAATTAAATTTAGGTTTTTCTCCCCAGATTCTTTCAACGCGGTTATCCTCAGGGGTTTTACCAACCGGAACACTTTTGTGAGGTTTGTTGGGAAGTTGCAGAGAAAGCCCTTTTAGTTTTTCTTCAACAGACCTTTGTTCTGGGCCAATTTCTTTAAGGCGCTCCGCCACCTTTTGCATATCGGCAATAAGGGCATTTGTACTCTTCCCTTCTTTTTTTAAGGCCTGGATTTCTTGCGAGACTTGGTTTTGGCGTGCGCGAAGGTCGTCAAATTCTTTTTGAAGCTTTTTTCGTTTGGCGTCTAACTCAGAAACTTGATCTTTCACTTTTTCAATTCGGCATCGATAATTTCTTTAAACTTTGAGAAAGGTTGCGCGCCGGAAATAACAATCCCATTGATGAAAAAAGTGGGTGTCCCCGTGACGCCAGCCTTGATCCCCGCATCCAAATCTTTTTGGACTTCAGTTTCATATTTATTGCTCTCAAGGCATTGGTTGAATTTAGACGAATCGAGACCTACCTGTTTCGCATACTCCTTGAGCTTATCGGGCTTAAGGGCTGTCTGGCTGTTAAAAAGGACTTTGTTGTATTCCCAATATTTTCCCTGTTCATTGGCACAGTCGGCAGCAACGTGGGCTCCAAAAGCATCTTGATGAAAGCTTAAAGGAAAGTCACGGAAGACATATTTTACGTCATTCTTATATGTTTCCACCATTTGGTTAACGGTTCCCCTGGCCCTTCCACAAAACGGACATTGATAATCGGAGAATTCAACGACAGTCACTTTTGCTTTATCAGCCCCTAGATAAGGGTCGTCGTCAACGGAAACTTCGACTCTTGCCACCGGTGGGCTGGCCAGTTTTGTTTCAACCTTTGCCTTCTGTTTTAATGCGGCCATGAATTGGTTCCGCTCACTATTTTTTCTATTTTGTTTGAGGGAGTTGACGATCTGACCTTTGACTTTTTCTAGTGGCTCGCCGATCCTTTCTTTGTTGGCATCATAGATTGCCTTGATTTCTTCCGGTGTCGGTTCCGAAATTTTCGAATCGACTTCTTGTTTGAGAAGTTCATCAACACTCACTTTTTTAGCCGCCGCCGCATCTTCTAGAAGTTTTTGATCAATTAAGTCATCCAGAGTAGCTTTGCGAACACTATAGATTTGTTGGGCCGCCTTGCCACCGAAGGCCTGATCCACCTCTTGAACAGTGATCGATTTGCCATTAACCGTTGCCGCAATCTGGGATGATTCTCCACAGCTAATCGACATGAAGCAGAATAAACTAGCTAGAACTGCCAAATAACTTGATTTCATGATTCCCCCTGTTCATTAAATATCGTAATACAAACTAAATTCGTAAGGAACGGGGCGCAACCGGATTGGGTTGACCTCGTTTTCTATTTTATATTCTACCCAGGTTTCAATCACATCTCGTGTGAAAACCTCTCCGGCCAGCAAGAACTCATAGTCTTGCTGCAAGCATTTGATGGCCTGATCGAGAGAGCCTGGAACGGTCGGGACATTTTTGGCCTCTTCCACCGAGAGTTCATAGGTATTTTTTTCCAACGGCTCACCCGGTTCCATCTTGTTTTTGATACCATCAACGCCCGCCATCAACATTGCTGCAAAAGCCATGTAGGGATTGCAAGAAGAATCGGGCGTTCTGAATTCAATACGCTTAGATTTGGGGTTGTTGGAATACATTGGGATGCGAATCGCGGCCGAGCGATTTCTGCAAGAGTAGGCCAAATTTACTGGGGCCTCAAAGCCCGGCACCAATCTTCGGTAAGAGTTGGTTGTTGGGTTGCAAAAAGCAAGCAGGGCCGGTGCGTGTTTCAAGACACCGCCAATGAAATGAAGTCCCGTTTTAGAAATTCCACCATAACCATCTCCGGCAAAAAGGTTCGTGTTATTTTTCCAGATACTCATGTGGGTGTGCATGCCGGAGCCGTTGTCGTTGAAGAGTGGCTTGGGCATGAAGGTCGCTGTTTTGTTGTGTTTCTTGGCGACGTTTTTGACGATGTATTTAAACCACATTAGTTTATCGGCCATTTTTGTGAGTGAATCAAAACGCATATCAATTTCTGCCTGGCCGGCGGTGGCCACTTCGTGATGCTGGCATTCGACATGGATCCCGATTTTTTCCATCGTCAAAACCATTTCGGTGCGGATGTCTTGCTGAGAATCGAGTGGTGGCACAGGAAAGTAACCTTCCTTGTAGCGAGGCTTGTATCCCAAATTTGGGCCTTCGTCGGTTCCGGAATTCCAGCGTCCCTCTTTGGAATCGATATAATAATACGCCTGATTTTCTTTTTGATCAAATTGGATGTTATCAAAAATAAAAAATTCCGCTTCGGGCCCAAAATAGGAGGTATCCCCAATGCCGCACTCTCTTACATATTTTTCTGCCTTGTTAGCGATGTAGCGAGGGTCTTTGGTATAGCGCTCTTTTGTGATCGGATCATAAATATCGCAAATAAGACTCAAAGTCGGTTCTTGTAAAAAAGGATCCATAGCGGCGGTTGTTGGATCGGGTTTGATCAACATATCGGAGGCGTTAATCGGCATCCAACCTCTCAAAGAAGAACCGTCAAACCCGAATCCTTCTTCAAACGAACCTTCCGTCAGCTCGACAAGCGGTACTGAAAAGTGATGCCAGATTCCAACAAAATCGATAAATTTAAAATCAACCATTTTGGCCTTGTGTTCTTTGGCCATGCTCAAGACAGACTGGGGTGACATACGAGGCTCCTCCTTCTGATTAAAAGTTTTAAAAAGCTTAAAAAAAACGATTTTAGCAAGATGGGTGAGTCTCCTAGCATGCGCTGCGCTGCCAAGCAACGGTATTTTCGAGCCCCTTTTGCAAGGAAACTTCCGCATTCCAATGGAAAACATTTTTGGCCAACCCCACATCCAAAACGCTCCTAAAAATCTCGCCCCCCCTTTTCGGTTTGAACTGTGGCTTGCCTTTAAAATTTAAGACTTCGCCCAAAATTTGGAAGAGCTTGTTAACACTGGTTGTTTTGCCCGTTCCCAAATTGATTGTCATTTTATCCCCAGAAGAGAGTGCCATTAAGTTGGCCTTCGCAATATCTTCTACATAGACATAATCTCTTAGCTGTTCACCGTCGCCATAGATCATTGGGTTTTTCCCATCCAACATGGCATGGATGAAAATAGCAATAACCCCCGCTTCTCCCAGTGGATTTTGCCGAGGGCCATAAACGTTTGCATAACGCAATATTGTGAAGTTGATATTGTAGAGTCTTGAGCAAAGATCTATATAATGTTCCAGACAGTATTTTGAGACACCATAATGGCTGATGGGATTAATGGGGGAGTTTTCTTGTGAGGGGCCTTGTGAGGCTTCGCCATAAAGCGCTCCGCCTGTAGCGGCGTAGATGAATTTTTTGACACCCTGTTTTTTTGATAATTCTAAAAGATTGATACCTCCTACTATATTAATGGTTGCATCTTTTTGGGGATTTTCAAGCGATTCCCTGACATCAATTTGGGCAGCGTGGTGGTTAACGACATCCAATTTTTCTTCTTTGAAAATCGTCTCGAGGGTTTTTAGATCAGAAATATCAGCCTTATAAAATTTCGCCCCCTTGGGGATGTTATCTTCCCTCCCCGTTGATAAATTATCAATGATAACAACTTGATGGCCCTGGTTCAGATAACGTTGAGAAACATGGGAACCAATAAAACCAGCACCGCCTGTAACGAGAGTTTTGGCCATCAGAGGGCTCTTAACTGAGTTGCTTGAGATTAGTAAAGAGGTAAGTTATAATTTAAGTGCTATGGAAATGGTGAGAAAGTGAGGGGTGACGGGGCAGGACCCGTCACTTTCTCACCCTCCTTATTATGAAAGAAGAATTTCAAGACACATACCGCTTTAAACTGGCAAGGCTGATTGCAGAAGGGGGTATGGGTAACATCTACGAGGCCATCCTTTTTGGGGCGGAAGGTTTTGAGAAAAGGGTTGCCCTTAAACTGGTCCGCGAAGAATATTCAAATGCCAAAGATTTCGTAAATCTCTTTATTGGAGAAGCCAAACTGGTGGCTGATCTTGTTCATCAAAACATTGTTCAAATCTATAAATTGGGAAAAGTCGATACTAACTTCTACATCGCCATGGAATATGTGCATGGGGTCAATTTGCGTGATTTGATGATCAAACATGAAGAGCTAAAGACCAAAATTCCTGTTGAGTTGGGGGCGTTCATTATTAGCAGGGTGTGTAGAGGGCTGGAATACGCACATGCCAAGTGCGATCCCAATGGCAGGCCGTTGCATGTGGTGCACCGAGACATCAATCCCAACAACTTGATGATTTCTTCTGAAGGGGAGGTCAAGATCACAGACTTTGGTGTGGCCAAGGCGCGCTACCTCATGGAAGATCGTGAAGGGGCAGTGATTATGGGAAAGGTTCCTTATATGTCTCCCGAACAGGCAAAGGGAAAAATGACCGATCAGCGCTCCGATTTATTTTCTCTGGGTATTGTTATGTATGAGTTGCTCACCGGCGAAAGTCTGTTCAGCCACGGTGAAGATGCCAAAAAGGTAATGGAAAATGTTTGCCAAGCCCCCGTTCCTCCACCCAGGGAACTCAACCCTGAAATTCCAGAGGCCCTTGAAAAAATTATATTCAAAGCTTTGGAGCGTGAAGTGACAAAGCGCTATCCCGATGCCGGCAAGATGGGCTATGACTTGGAATATTACATGTATCACAAAGGTTATGGCCCAACGATTCTAACCTTGGAAAAACATTTACGACTCTTGTTCCCTCAGCTCTACGCAAAAGCGCCTGTCGATAAGAAAAAAGAATCAACGATAGAAATTTCCGCTAAGTGGCTGTAAGAAAGCTTTCTAACTTTCGATAGACGTGCGCCGTTGCCATCATCGTAATGGGTATTGTGAGAGAAAGCCCCACAATAAGAGCCAACATTCCCAGAAAGTTTAGTAAAATGCACATGAGACTAAATAAACAGAGTTTCCATTTGTGGCCTTTTGTTAGTGTGGAGCTTTTTTTCAAAGCATCGATGCAGCCCAGATTTTTGTCGACGATGGCATAGGAAAAAAACTGGAATTGAATCGCCCAAATAATGCCAGGGATGATCAGTAAGAACATCCCACCCAAAACGATTAAAGCAAATAAAAGAGATGCCAGAAAATAAGACAAAAAGTTGGAAAAATAGAAGAGGTCACTAAAACGAGGCTGAGCCTCGGAGCAAAATTTTAAAGTGATGTTGATCATCCCCATCTGAAAGGCAACTTGCAAAACCCAACTCCCCAGGTTGAAAATAATCGATAAAAAGGGGAGCCTTTCCTGAATCAAGACTGCAAGGATGGCGGGTGCCATCATGATTGCGAAGACCGCTATGAAAAGACCAATAAAAAACCAGAAATTTCTTTTGGTGATTTGCCAGCCAAACTGAATCGCTTCGCTAATAGAAAAAGTTTGTGTCGACACTGTCGGGGTGGGCGGATTCGAACCCGGGACCTCCCCGCCCTTTCTAGAAAGGGCGGGGCGCGCTACTCCCGATTTGACATGCGATTTTGTTGTCATGTGTTCCCATATGCTGAGGTCGGGGCGCCGGGATTTGAACCCGGGACCTCTTAGTCCCGAACCAAGCGCGCTACCAGGCTGCGCTACGCCCCGACCCCAAGACACGTATCATCGGGCCACAACAAAATCGCATGTCAAATCGGGAGCTGAGCCACACCCCGCAAAAAATAAAAATTCTGATGACTTTAATGTTACTTAACTGAGCGTTTCCACAACATGCTACCAAAAAAGATTGCAGCCATCACTAACCAAAATAAAGCAGGTGGCATCAAGTGTGGAAAATCATGGATGGTTTGTTCCGCTGTTTCTATCGCCAATTTAATGCCAATCCATCCCACCAAGGCATAGGCTCCTTCTTCCAATCCGGGAAATCGGTCGATCAATTTTAAAAATCCTCCAGCGACAAAGCGCATCGCAATAATTCCCAAAACACCGCCAAGATAAATAATCCAGATTTTGGGCGACATGGCAACAGCTGCCAATATAGAGTCTACAGAAAATACGATATCGGTCAGCTCCACTGCAACAACTGTTTTCCAAAAACTCAAACCCTTGGCCATCTTGGCCTCTTTTTTATGTTCATCCTTTGTTAAAAGGTGTTTGAGAGAAATAAAAATCAAATAAGCAGCACCAACTGCTTTGAATGGCCAAGCATTAAGCAACCAGGTGGCAATCAGAATACAAATGATTCGAAAAACAAAAGCCCCCCAAATTCCATAGCGAAGAGCCTTTTTTCGATCCTTGTCAGGGAGATGTTTGACCAAAACGGCAAGTACCAAGGCATTGTCTGCAGAGAGCAAACCTTCCAAAATAGCTAGCGTTCCAATGGTAGCAATATCGTGCCAGATCATAAATGTTAAAAAAGTCGCGGGTGGCCCTGTCCGTAACATCTTTGCGTATCCTTGCCAAACCCAATCTTTTTTGGGATTCTCTCTCGCAATGACCAAAAAGGCTTTTACAGAACTTTCCCATTCTTTAAAAGAGCTTTATTCCATTTGGCCAAAGCCTATTCCAAAAAAGGTTGGGCATCTTTTTGAAAAAGCTCAAAAAAATCTCACTGAGTTGAAAAAAAATGGGATTGGGCACTTAAGCCACTCCAAAAAAGATAAATCTTTTGATTTTGTGGATCTTATTAACCAACTTTTGAAAACGCATGATTTTTTATTCCTAAGCAGAAAGCTTTCCTATCACGTTGTCACGACAACAGACCTGCCGCGCGCCTTTGGCTCTCAAGATGAAGGCATGGCTGTGTTGACAGAACTCCTGGCTTTTTCGGCAAAACATGCCGATTTTAATTCCAGGTTGGAGATTCAAATAAAAAGCGTACAATTACGAGCAGGCCCCGCCATAGAAATTAAATTTATCTATCAAGGGAAGACACTAACAGAATTGGACCACCAAAAAATTTTAGAAAAGTTTTATGGAAAAGAAACGGGAGGGATATCCCTTGCAAGGATGTCGCTGAGGAAATTTGGAGGTCAGTTTTGGCTGGAGTTTCCAAAACAAAATCATGTTGCCTTGACCTTCAACTGGCCTGCCTTTGACATGGCCCAAGATAAGGCAAAGAGAAGTTACAGCACCTATCAATATGATATTTTGATCACCGATTATAGCAAAATTCGCCAGCGTTTTGGAATTGTGAGGGCTCGAAAAATGTTGGGGATGGTAGAAAACTTTGTGAAAACGTTGGTGAGACATCCCGTCGATATGGTGATGGCCTTTCCGGAGCGGGGAATGGTTACAGCCATTTACGAATCACAAGAGGGGACCGCCTCTTCTGTCTCGACAAGAATTTCGCAAAAACTCAAAAAAGAAACCTTTCGGCTGGGCCGAAAAAATGTCTCCCCTCAATTTCGCTATCAACTCTCTTTTCTCGCCTGATGCCTATTCCTCTTCCAGAATTTTTACTTTACGCCATCAGCTTGAGTTATGCGCCTGTCATCACACGTCTGGTTTTTTATTTTGCTAACGACAATGTTCCAATTTTGCGAAGACTCAACGGTTTTGCAGGAAGACTAGAGCTCTCCTTGGGATGGGTCCGCGACTATTTCATGATTCCTTTGTCTCTTTATGTTTTGGGACTACGGATTTACGGATGGATTGAGGTCAGTGGCTATGCCTTTCCACTGGAGTTTTTCCCTTTTGGATTATCTTTGTATGCGCGCTGGTGGCGTTGGCATGGTTTGGCTATTTTGCATGAGTTCGCAAGACTCAATCCAAAGGTGCATCCATCCGAGTTCATGGAGCATCTCTATGCAAGACTTGGATTTTTGCCGCACCCTGTTCCGAAAAGGGGAACAAAATTTATTGACCCCAACCATCTTGACTTTCGCAAGAACAAACCACCGAGAAAAAGTTTCTTGATTTTATTGCATGGGCTTTACGACTCCTTTTTATTTACAACACTGGCTTATAAAGCCTCTCGGTGGGGGGGTGCTGATTATATTAAAACAGCCGGGAGTGGGCTTTCACTGATTTGGGCCACCAGGCTTGCGCAAGTGGCAAGGATGGAGGTGATTGTTGAAAAATCACCTGAGGCAAAGACTGTAAAGGGTGGTAAACAGATTTTTGCCATCACCCATAAAAGTTTTTCTGATTTTTGTTTGGCTCCCCTTGTTTATTTCAAGGAAAATGCCGACGGATCTGCGGCGAGTTTCATGCCTCGGATCATGGTGGCCAAAGATCATTTCAAAGACAACTTATTTTTGCATCGGATTGTCGGTTTTGGGCGAATGCTTGAATCGTGGGGGATGGTGTTTGTCGATAGAAAGTCGAAGGCTCTCAACAAGGCAAAGAGTGCGGTGAATCAAACCGTTCAGAAAATTTTATCTTCCGACATGACTTTTTCCATTTATCCTCAAGGAACAAGATCATGGGGTCAGTTCGAGCGGGATGGTTCCAGATGGGATGCCGGCTATTTTTGTGTTGGCAAGAAAGCGCGCTTGAAAAAAGAGGGAGGCCATTTCAAAATGGGTGTCGCCTACATTGCGGTGGAGACCGCCTTGGGTTTGTTAAGACACAAATTTGGCAACCTTGTTTGGATTATCCCCATTGGAATGGATGGCCCGGGAACAGCTTGCCCCAAAGGATCTTCGAAGATACAGACAGAAACGAAAATTGTGATCAAGGTGGGAGTTCCCATTGTTATCAATACAGAAGAGGTTAAAAAATTAGAGGGCTCTCAATATCAAGAGTTAGTCAATAATGTTGCCAGAAAAATAGACAAAGCGCTGCAGCAGCTTTTGGAGACACAGGCCAGGCTGGAGAGGCGGTTTTTCACCGATTTGCGAGAGATTGTGAATCAGAGGGATATGGATGAAGTAGCCGTTGCTCTAAAAGAGTGGAGAATGGAAGGGGAGGCAGTTTATGCCATTCTTGATTGTATTTACGCCTTGAAACAAAAGCACTGGAGGCCTTTTTTAACGGAACTTGCCAATCTCTTGCGTCATGAATGTTCTAAGGAAGAGCTCTTAGGTTTGCGCACCAAAATCGCCGATTGCTTCTAATTTACCACCAGGTGCCTGTTACTATATGGTCAAAATCGGTCATCAGTTGTCTTAAAATCGTCAGTTAGAACTATCCTCTTTAAGCCAACCTACTAATATTACTTGCTTTTTGATTGGCATGTTTTTCGCATTACCACAGGGTAACAGGTACTATATGGCAACTTTACCGCGAATTATAGGCGATGACATTCATTATCACATCATTTTGCGGTGTAATAATAAGGAGCACCTATTGAAAGGTGAGAGCGATTTTAATCGGCTTTATCTAATGTTGGGAGAAGGAAAAATAAAGTTTGGTTTCAAACTATATAACTATGAGTTTCTTAACTCTCATGCACATCTTATGTTATCAACCCACCAAGGCAATTTTATTGATCAGATTATGCATGATATTTGTCTAAAATATGCAAAAGATTATAATCAGAGGCATCAACGCTCAGGGCATTTTTGGGCGCATCGCTATCGGAGCCGGATTATTTTGAATGATCAGCACGGCATTGCATGCTTGCGCTACCAACACCGTAATGTTTTGTCGGCCGGCATTGTTTCCAAGCCCGAAGATTGGCCATGGAGTGGATATTGCTATTATGCTTTTGGAGTTGAAGACAGCTTATTAGAGCCACATCCATCCTATTTGAGTTTGTCAGAGGACTTAATACAACGACGCAGAATGTATAGAGATCTCGTCAATACAACCATTCCCTCCGACAAAGTTCCCAATATTTTGGAAAAGGGAAATGGTGAGATGACGTGTCGTTTTATTAGAATGGTCAGACAAGTTGAGTGTTTACGGAGGCAATCGCTAAAAAGTTACACATAGTAACAGGTACTATATGTCTTTAAGAAAATCTTGGAATGCTTCGATGGGTCCCCCTTTTTTACTCTTAACGCGCGATGAATTGTTCTGCTCTTTGTTACGGCATTGGAATTTCTATCCCCCATTCTGATGCCTTCTCTTGCATAGCTTGTCGAAAGATATCCTGAAGATCTGGAGATAGCTCCGACATAAGTTCTTCGGCCATCTCTCGTCTCAAATGCAGATTCGCTTTTTTCCACATCTCCTCGAGGACTGTGCTGTATATGATTTCACGTAAAAAATAGCTCCTGAAATTCACTTGCATATACACATTACGATCACCGGCTGCAAACAATATCCTCCTCCGATGCCCATATTTCACATCTATCGCCTCGGCATATTTTAAATTGACCTCAGCAAGTTCGCCACGCCATGGCGTGACATCATCGTCAGGCCAAAAGACTTGTTCCCATATATAACGTTCGCGGGATGGCAACATCAGGTCATCTGCATGCACAAGATGCCTTTGTACGATAGGCATAAAAACCCCATGATGCCCCTGAATGTCATCTTTGTCTGGCAACACATATATTTTAACCTGCGCAGGGATATTGAGTCTCCTCAACATTCCCGCCCACAAGAATGAGGTTGTCGTACAACCTGTGGTAAATCGGTTATCAGACATATAATTTGTTGTTAAAAGCATTGTTCGATCATCGCCCCCAGAGGCATGTCGTAAACGACTATACCATGGGGCCAATTTACAAATGGCATCGAGTTGAGTTCTGGTATTTCCTATCACATTTATGGCGATTTCAAAATTGAGCTGAGGTTCAATATCAAGATAAAATCCAAGATAATTCCCATTTGCTGTCTCGCTAAAAGAATAGGAATTCTCTCCAATTTGATAAAAAATATGAGAGCTATCCATGATCAGTGAAACATCCTGGTCAGAAAAAGAAGAAAGTTTCCAGGGAACTTTGTCGTTGGCGTCCACCCAAAGCGACATGGCAACGTGTGATGCGTAAATAAACCGTGCTGTTTCTGCATCATAGATGCGTTGTATTTCCGGAACGGGAAGACGATATCCTTTTTCGAGATAGTGTAGACAAAGAAACAGACTGGCTTTGAGCTCGGGTTTCCACTTGTCAAAACCGAGGGCCATTTCTAGTCCAGACATTTGGTCCCGCCAGATCATAGCGTTCTTCACATTTTCATGTTGGCGAAGGTATCGACTATACTTGGTCTTTGTCGCTAAAAATGCGGGATCGGTTGGCGATTTTTCGTCACCCTGGAATATTGGTAATACTTGAATAAGATGAGCATGATAATCATTCATTTCCAGAGCAACGGTACAATTTGGGCGTCTGCTGATGATACTGCGTGGACAAAAGACCGGTTCGTCTAATGGGTGAGACACACTTGAGATATTATCAAATCCATCAACTAACCAGCGATAGGCACCATTGGGTTCAGGAATAACTCTTTCAGTTTCGGTGCCTGTTGTTTTTTCAGATTGAATTTGATCCGAACCACCATTATTTATTCTAACCATTTCTAAATACGCCATATGCTTTTTCCTTTTGCCAAAGATCCTATAATCTATTATCGTCATTTGACCTTATTTGTTGCTTAAAAAAATGCCTAAATCCGTCACTAGCCGATTTGGCATGTGATTTCAATGGGTTTTGGTTTAGAATATTTTTCGCTTTTTTGTGTTTTTTCCATTTTTGAGGATTCTTTTTATGAAAAACTGCTTTTCGATCCCTCCAATCGGTGGCTGAATGGTACCTTCAAATAAAGGGACCCCTTGGCCCTTTTTGGGGCCGATTTCTGTTTTGCAAAACGTTTTTTTCAGTCGGCAAAGGCGGTCAATCGCCACCTGGCCTGTTGGTATATTGGGAGGATAGGGTGTCCCCTCGCCAGTTGTAAAAAGGTTTGCCTCGCATGGCTGATAATCCTTCCTGCAATAAAAAAGAGTCGAAATCTTAGCCTCTTCATCCTTGTACATATGGTACCTGTTACTATATGTAACTTTTCATTTGGGCGATGGTGGCAACATAATCCTTGGTGTGGAAGATGCCGGAGCCGGAGACGAAGATTTCTGCGCCGGCGTGGGCAAATTCGGCTATGTTTTCGACTTTTACACCGCCGTCGACTTGAATTGGGATATGCAGATGATGTTCCTTCAGATATTTTTTTAGTTCGGCAATTTTTTCAGTCGATCCGTCCACCTTTTTTTGTCCGCCAAAACCGGGATGAACGGTCATAATCAAAATGTAGTCTGCCAATTTACAAAAGGGGTAGAGGGTCTCAACAGTTGTGTTGGGATTGATCACGGCGCCCGCTTTGCACCCCAATTTTTTGATTGCGGGCAGGACTTTGGCCAAATCACAAGTCTCTGCATGGACACTGATCCAGTCGGCACCCGCTTCTTTGAAAGCCTCGATAAAGCGTTCCGGATATTCGATCATCAGATGACAATCCAGGGGAAGTTTTGTGATTTTTCGGATCGATTTTACAACCGGAGTCCCGATCGTTAAATTAGGAACGAAATGGCCATCCATGATGTCGATATGAATTAGATCGGCACCCGCTTTTTCCACGGCATGAATTTCTTCGCCCAATTTTGAAAAATCGGCCGACAAAATGGATGGTGCAATTAGTTTTTTCATGTTAGCAAAACTCCTGCTTCGATCGGATGGCCCTTCAAAAAATCAGAAACTTTCATCCTCTTTTTCCCTTCCAGCTGCACTTCTAACAAGGAGAGGGCATCCTGTCCACAAGCAACCGTGATCCCATTTTCTGCATTGATAATTGTTCCTGGTTTGGCGGGGGTTTCGTTTTTCACGATATTGACCTGAAAGATTTTTAAAATTTTATTATTGAAGCGACAAAAAGTTCCGGGCCAGGGCTCCATGGCCCTTATTTTGTTGTAAAGGGTTTTGGCCGGTTCTTGCCAATTAAGATGCCCATTTTCTTTTGTAAGTTTAGGCGCCAAAATAACTTTTTTAGAATCTTGCGGTTTTGCTTTCAAACTCCCTTTTTCCAATTCATCCAACGTTTTCAGCAAGAGATTGGCACCCATTTCACTTAACCGTCTACTTAACTCATCCGCATTTTCTTTTTCTGAAATTTCTATTTCTTCTTGAAGATAAAGATCACCGGCATCCATTTCCTCAGAAACAGTCATGGTGGTGACGCCGGTTTTTTTGTCACCATTCAGAATTGCCCATTGGATGGGGGCCGCCCCTCGGTATTTTGGCAAAAGAGAAGGGTGGAGATTGACCGCTTTGAAAGGAGTCATGTTGATCAGTTTTTTGGGTAAAAATTTTCCATAAGCCACCACCACCAAGCAATCGGGCTTGAGTGCAAGCAGTTGTTGTGTCGCCTCCTCATTTTGGAGTTTGATAGGTTGAATTAGTTTTAATCCCAACTCTTTGGCAATGGTTGCAGCGGGGCACGATTTTACTTTTTGCCCGCGACCGGCCGGTTTGTCTGGCTGTGTAATAACACCGACAATGGTGTGCGAGGCATGAAGCGTCTTTAAAGAGGGGATAGCGAAATCATCAGAGCCGAAGAAGAGTATTTTCATTCTTTTTGACTTTATCCGTGTAGAGTTTTCGCTTCAAGCGGCTAGCCTTGTCAATGATCAGTTTTCCATCCAGGTGATCGATTTCATGTTGCAAGCAAACCGCCAGCAGATCTTCACCCTCCACTACGATCAGTTTTCCTTGTTTGTTGAGAGCCTCCACCTTGACTTTTTGAGAGCGTTTCATGGTTTGCAAAAAGTCCAGGATACTGAGGCAGCCTTCTTCCCACTCAATTTCGCCGGAGCGTTCGATAATCTTGGGGTTGACCAATTGATAAAGCTCTTTTTTGCCCCCTTCTTTGCTCCAGCTCACATCCAGAACAATAACACGCTTAAGCTCTCCCACTTGGGGCGCCGCAAGTCCCACGCCGGGTGCGGCATACATGGTCTCTGTCATGTCCTCTAAAAGTTGTTGAATCTCTTTGGTAACCTTGGCAACCGGTGGGCAAACCTTTTTCAAGATTGGGTCGGGGTATTTGATGATGGATAATAAGTTCATAAGCCAGTTTGGGAGCACATTTGTTCTACATCATATTCAGACAGTCAACATCAATTTGAAGTTGGACTTGGGATGGGAGGTGTTTTTTGACGAATTCTTGGGTCTGTTTGAGGTGATGTTTGAGCAGGTTCACATTTTGAGCCTTGATCAAAAGCTGCCAACGATATTTGCCGCGTACTTTGGAAATGGGGGCTTGCGCAGGACCCAGTATCATAGGGATGTTGTTTCCCATATATTTGGTCAGATATTTTTTGAGGCTGTAGGCCGCCTCTTCAACTTTATTTTCATGGCTTGATTGCAGTTTGATCTGTGCCAATCTTGAAAAAGGCGGATAGCTAAGCTCTTCACGCGTTTTGAGCTCTTGTTCACTAAAAGTCTCAAAGTTATGTGTGGAAGCACACACAAGGCTGAAATGCTCCGGATGAAAAGTCTGAATCAAAACTTTGCCAGGTTTTTCAGCTCTGCCCGATCTTCCCGCCACTTGGGTCAATATTTGAAAAGTCCTCTCAGCAGCCCGGAAATCAGGGAGATGCAGCGCCGTATCAGCCAAAATCACTCCGACCAATGTTACGTTGGGAAAATCGTGCCCTTTGGCAACAATTTGGGTGCCTAAAAGAATATCAACCTTACCTTTTTTCATGTCATGAAGGACTTTGTGACGGTGCTCTCTTTTGGTGGACGTGTCGCGATCGAGTCGGACTACTTTTGCCTCTGGGAAAAATTTTTGAAGTTCTTCTTCGAGTGCTTCAGTTCCTTGACCGAGTGGTTTCAAGGCAGTGCTTTGACATTTCGTGCAAAGCCCAGGAATACCGATGCGATAATCACAATAGTGACAAAGAAGTGAGACCGGATTTTTGTGGTAGGTCAGAGAGATCGCGCAGTTGGGGCAGGAAAAAACCTCTCCACAATCTTGACAGATCAAAAAATTAGCAAAGCCTCTTCGATTTAAAAACAAAAGGGTTTGTTCACCACGATACAAATTTTCAGAGATCGCCTCTTTAAGTGTTGTTGAGAGGGTCTGCGATCCTTCTATAAATTTTTCCTTTCGTAGATCGATGAGCGAAATTTCAGGAAGGCTGGCCCCTGTCGCCCTCTCTGATAAATATATATAATGATACTTTCCCTTCTTGGCATTGTGAAAACTCTCCAACGAAGGGGTGGCAGAGCCTAAAACAACGGCAATTTTTTCTAATTTAGCACGAACAATGGCGGCGTCTCTGGCGTGATAGTGAAAAGTCCCTTCCCCTTGTTTATAAGAAGAGTCATGCTCTTCATCGACAATGATTGCACCCAAATTGGGGAAAGGGGCAAAGAGTGCCGAGCGGGTTCCCACCGCGACTTTCAATTCCCCTTTTCGCATTTTTTCCCAGTAGAGGTGTCGCCATGATTCACTCAAACCACTGTGATAAATTGCTATTTTTTGGTTGAGCCTACTTTCGACTCTTCCAATCAGTTGGGGGGTAAGACTAATTTCCGGAACGAGCAAGATGGCTTGTTTGTTTTCTTTCAAGATTTCTAAAATAAATTGCAAATAAATTTCGGTTTTTCCAGAACCAGTCACACCATGCAAGAGGGCGGGTTTAGAAATAGTTTTTAGTTTTTCAATGGCTTCCAGTTGTTGGTTGGTGAGTTTGAGGCTAGCTTGATGAAAAGAGGAATGTTCTTCTTCTTTGAGCCTTGGCTTTGCGACATTGCCTGCTTTGATTTGTAACAACCTTGCAGGAAGGGCAGAACGACAGACTTCGCCGATAGGTGCAGCATAATAATCAGCCAGCCATTCAATAAGCCTTAACATTTTTTCAGAAAAAATCGGTTCTGTATCTTTAAGCTCAGTAATTTCTTTAAGGTCTTTTTCCGAAAATCCTGAAGGGAGTTGGGCGGTGAGTGCCATACAAAAACCGATCAGTTTTTTTTTCCGAAAAGGGACAATGAGTCGCATGCCAGGCTTTACAAAAGGTGACGAGGGGATCCGATAAGTAAATAATTGATGGACGAGTGTTGGGATGGCTACTTGTGCATACGGCATATTATACGTTCTTTGTTTCGCCAGGTTTGATATCGATCAATTTTGTCGTACTGCCGGCCAACAATTCTTTCAAAGCGGCTGGGGTTCCAGTCAAAATAGGAAACGTTCCATGATGCATCGGAGCGACTTGTCCCACTTTTAACAATTTGCAAGCGTGGGCCGCTTCCTTGGGAGACATTGTAAATAAATCGCCGATGGGTAAAAATGCCGTATCCGGCTTGTAGAGTTCCTGAATCAAAGCCATGTCGCTAAAACAAGCCGTGTCGCCTGCATGATAAAAAATGCGCCCATTTGAAAATTGAATGACGTAACCACAAGCCTCGCCTCCATAAATAATTTTGTCGCCATCTTGAATGCCACAACTGTGAACGGCGTGGGTCATCGTAATTTTTACACCACAAGCACTTTGTGTGCCCCCTTTATTCATTGGTGACGTATTCTCAACGCCTTTGGAGCCAAGCCACAAACAGATTTCATAAATACCGATTATTTTTGGTTTGAATTGTTTAGCGATAGAAATTGCATCGCCGATATGATCTCCATGTCCGTGTGTAATCAGTATCAAATCGACTTGTTGCAAATTTTTTGAATCACGAGGGCAAGCAGGGTTTCCCTGTACCCAAGGATCAATCAAAATTTTTTTCCCTTCCGGTGTGGTCAGCAAAAACGCGGAATGTCCTAGCCAGGTAACAGAAATTGTTTGCGCCATGCGTCAATCGCTACAATTATTTTTTGACTTTATCAAGAAATTTACTTAAAGAAATTCCCTAATGACGGTTGCTCCTCCCCCCGGTAGTTTCTTGACCACTTTAGCAGCTTCTCCTCTTTATGCTGCGGTGGGTCTCGCAGGGACAAAAGCCTCTCCAGAAGAAATTGACAGCCTGGTTCGACGGCTGGCAGAACAAGATGATCAGACAATCCCTCCTTATGAAGCTCTCCAGTTGCTTAGCCGAATTGGTGTCGGCAGAAACGGTGCTTCTGCAAGGGCAGAAGGCCAATTGCTTAAATCCCTAGGAGATCAGCTCGATCATTCTCCTTCCAATGTTCGGATGGCTGTAAGAATTGCCGCAGCAACGACATTGATACGCAGCGTTCACCCTGCAAGGCCAACAGATAAGCCATCTATTCTCGGAATTGGAGGAAAAAATGGAGAAAATATTGATGCTATCTTAAAAAGATCGGGCGTTGGTTCTCTGAGAAATGGTGAGATTACTACGAATTTGACCGAAGCTAGGAGGGCTGAGCCGCATCCGTCTCAGCCCCTTCCAAGATTATTAAGACCCATCGCTTCTTGGCATTGGGCTTTGGGAAATGTTGGTCGTGCTAATGGGGGATTGTTTCAACGAGAAAGAGAATTTTTTATAGCGGGTGAATTTTATAAGAAAGCAGCCGTACATTGGGCTAAGGCCAATGAATTTTGGTTAGCAGGCGATCTTTTTTTGTCGGCGGAAGAATGTTTTGCCAGATTTGTAGCTGCAAAGCAAAACAGCGATGGCAAGTTTGGGCATCTTGCCCAAGGTGCTTTTGATCAGGCTGTTTTTTGTTTTACAGCGGGTGAATTGTTTGCCCACCTTGCATATGCTCACTATTGCCACAGACAATTTGGAGCGGCGGCACTTGCGGCCGAAAGGGCCATTTTTGAAAAAAGAAATGCAAGACTGAACCCGGAGGTTGCACGCTCTTTGGCCAGCATGGCTATTGAATCACGGGAAAAAGATGTTTCCCCTCTTGAATTGTTGTCATTAATGCAATCCTCTTATGCCTCTACATTGCTGGCAACGGAGCATTCTTTTCTTGCAGCCCTTCATCTGCTGGATGCGGCAGCCAATGCCAACTCTATTGGGGAGATGAGGCGGGCTGGTCTAGCATTGAAAGGTGTTCTAGAAATTGCAGAACATAAATTAGGAATTCGTTTTTAAAGCCCATTCCGTCAATGAAACTCAAAGTATTTACGGTTGGAAAGTTATCGCTGAAGCCGGTTGGTGCTTTATCAGAGGAATATCTCGGACGCATTCAACATTATCTGCCTATTGAAATTACAAATTTAAAATCGAGTGAAGATTTTTTCTCAAAATTAGCCGCGCAAGATTATCTGATCGCGCTGGATGAAAGGGGTAAAACCTTTAGCTCGACGGAGTTCGCAAAGTGGCTGGAGGATCAAAAACTCCGTTCGGTTAAAAATTTGGTATTTTTTGTGGGGCCGGCGGGAGGTGTGCCAGAAGAAATTAAAAAACGGGCGAATCTCCTTTTGAGCCTATCCACAATGACCTTGCAACATGAACTTGCCCTTGTGGTTTTATTAGAACAGATTTACAGAGCCTGTACGATTCTTAAGGGGGAGCCGTATCACAAATGAATTTATTTTCGCGAACTTCTATTTTCCTATTAGCAATCTTGTTGATTCATTTGAATGCTTTTGCGCAATCCAATGAAAAGGCCATTTCTATTATTCGAGAACGTTATGCAACTATCAATAAAGAACTAAAGTCTTACAAAAGGATAGAAAAGAACCTCTTAGGATTTTCTGCGCAAGGAGGAAGTTTTGAGGCTTTTTTGACTAAAGATGGCCAACTGCGAAAAATCAACGTGATTCATTATGGCGAGATGGGAAAAGCCAAGAGCGATTATTACTATTGGGATAACAGTTTATTTTTTGTCTTGGAGAGCTTGTCATCTTATGATCAGCCGTTTGGAAAAGTTACGCAAGTTGAAGAGAATCGCTATTATTTAAATAACGGAAAACTGATTCGTTGGATTGATCCGAAGGGTGTTCAACAATCTTTAAGCAATCCCGAATTTTTGGAAGTTCAAAAACGCCTTTTAAAACAAGAGAAATTAAACCAAAAAATCTTGTCCTCTCCAGGAAACGAAGTCAATGCAGAAAAAACTTACTAAGCAAGAAATAGCGGAAGTTTTGGAGGAAATCGGATCGATTTTGGAAATCAAGGGTGAAAATCCGTTCAAAGTGCGTGCATATTATAATGCGGCACGGATTGTGAGTGGGCTGACAGAGGATTTGGATGATCTGATCAAGAAAAATGAACTCATTGAGATCAAAGGGATTGGGAAAAATCTGGCAGAGCATATCAAGGAACTCCACGGGACCGGCAAACTTAAAGAATATGAAAAAATAATGAAGGCTGTTCCCGAAGGGATTTTGGAAATGCTCAAAATTCCGGGTGTTGGGCCTAAAAAAGTCAAGGTTCTTTGGGAAAAACTCCATGTGACAAGTATTGCAACGCTGGAACATGTCTGCCATCAGGGCAAAATTGCCCACCTCGAGGGTTTTGGTGAAAAAACTCAGCAAAAAATTTTGGAAGGGATTGCTCAGGTCAAAAAACATTCTGGGCAATTTTTATATCCGGTAGCGAAAGAAGCAGCCGAGACAATTTTTAAAAAGATAAAAAATCATTCAAAAGTTAAAAGGGCAGAGATTGGAGGGAGTTTGCGCAGATGCAAAGAGGTCGTCAAAGACATCGATATTGTTGCGGCAACAAGCGACCCCAAATCGGTGATGGAGGTTTTTGTAAAACTTCCTCAAGTTGAAAGGGTGATTGCGCATGGCGAAACTAAATCGGCCGTTCTTTTGAAATCAGGGATTCAAGCAGACCTTCGCTGTGTGAGTGAGGCTGAGTTTCCCTTTGCCCTGATTTATTTCACCGGCTCCAAGGAGCACAACGTTGCTATGCGGGGCTTAGCTCAAGACAAAGGGATGAAGCTCAATGAATATGGTTTGTTTGCGAAGGGTGAAAAACGAATTCCTTGCAAAGATGAAGCCGATATTTTTGCAAAATTTGGGTTGGCTTATATTCCCCCAGAAATTCGCGAAGGAACAAAAGAAATTGAATTGGCGAAGAAAAATCAGCTCCCTAAATTGGTTGAAGAAAAAGATATCCGTGGTGTTTTTCATTGCCATTCCACTTACAGTGACGGAACAGCCTCCATTGAGCAGATGGTACTCGGTGCCAAAGCGTTAGGCTTTGAATATTTTGGGACGGCTGATCATAGCCAGGCGGCGCAGTATGCAGGGGGTTTGAGTCCAGAGCGAGTCAAAAAGCAATTTCAAGAAATTGATGGCTTAAACAAAAAATTAAAAGGGATTCATATTTTCAAAGGAATCGAAGCTGATATTTTGGCCGATGGTGAAGTTGATATGGGAGATAAAGTTTTGAGTTCTTTTGACTATGTGGTCGCCTCTGTCCATTCTAAATTCAATATGCCTGAAGCGGAGATGACCAAACGAGTCATCAAAGCGATCAAAAATAAATATGTGAGGATTTTGGGGCACATGACTGGAAGATTATTATTGGCCAGAGAGAGTTATCCTTTGAATGTGCAAGAGGTGATTGATGCTTGTGCTGATTATGGCGTGGCCATCGAGATTAATTCCAACCCGATGCGCCTAGACATTGATTGGAGAAATATTCCATATGCTAGAGAAAAAAAAGTGATGTTTGTCATTAACCCTGATGCCCATAGTGTCGATGGGATTTCTCACTATAAATATGGTGTCGGCATCGCCCGCAAAGGCTGGCTCACCGCCAAAGAGGTGTTGAATACCAGGTCTCTCATGGAGCTGGACAAGTGGCTCAAAAGTAATTAAGAGGCCCCTATGTCATTATACGTCCAGTCAATCGTCACAGGGGCCCAGCTTGCAGCAGAAATACAAGCAGGATCTCATATCATTCAATCTGGTTTGGTGGCCGTTGAAGGTGGGACTTATGAAATGGGAGCTACCAAAGGAAGTGAAACCCTTCGGAATTCCAGACCTGCTCATCTTGTGACTGTTGATAGTTTTTCGATGGGTAAAACACGTGTTGGTCCGAAAGAATATGAAAAATGGGTGTCAAGGCTTGGTAGCTCATTCAAGTTTAATACTTTTCTTTTGAAGTTTGATCCCGCAACAGGTTACCCATCTGTTGTTGCTCGATTTCGCGTCGATTGGGATGAACGTACTGATTATCGTATGAGACAGGTGGAGTATGCTGATAGAATGGTCACAGAGGGGATACTAAGAGAATTTAATCTTGATGGGGATATAGACGAAGGCGATACAAAACATTTTCAAGTTGTTAAAATATCAGACACACTCCCTGGTTCTCAAAGTAGTGATGATAGAATAACAAGAGGCGCCTACTATTTGGGGAAACCTTTTGAGGAGCCACAACTTCAAGTCAATTGGTATGCCTCTGTCGTTTATGCTTTGATGCACGGAGCAAGGTTGGCTACGGAAGGAGAGTGGGAATTCGCAGTAACGGAACGTGGACAAATGAAAGAAGCCGTTAGAGCGGAGAAATTTATCGAAAGGAAAGAAGATAGAATCTATCGAATACAGAAAGGTGCTGGATGGCCGGTGTCATTGAAGGAAGTAGATGAGTCAGGTTATCCTAAATTGGGTATTGAGGGTATGTTGAACGGAAGAAGTGGGGAGTGGGTAATGGATCGGTATGGACCTTATTCCAAAGAATCACAAACGAATCCTTTGGGACCTGTTTTAGGAGACGAGCGCGTTGTGCGTGGCAACGGCGGTAACCTTTTTGCGGCGCATCTTCCTAAATTTCAGCAGGTTGAATGCCGCTATGGTTTCTCTCCAGAATACTTTTCCGAATACAAGAATCACTCTTTAGGTTTTCGCCTAGTTGTCCCTCAGAACTCCAAAAAAGATGACTGAGAAATTGGTAGAAATAATCAGGAGATTTTCATTTTACAGAAATAATCTGCTTTTCTGGATCCACACACCACTTAAATTGTTTAAGAAAACTCATTCCAATTAAACCTTCGACCCCTTGCTCTTTTAAATCATGACACCGAACTTCTATGGACCCTGTCTTTTGTCCCAGCGATTCAATGCTTTCAATTTGAAGGCGATACCCCTTTTCCTTGCCAACAGCAGAACGGACCGTTGAAAATCCAATTCCATCTTTGGCGGAGTAGCCTAGATCGGAAGCAATTTCGTGGTCGATAATGATGGCGGAGGAACCCGTATCCAAAACAAATTTTCCGTTGTAGGAACCCAATTTGCCTCGAAGTTTAACAGAAATAATGATGAGTTCGCCGTCTAATCGGTATGGGTGATCTGCCATAAGAGGGGAATTTCAGGATTTTTGATCAACTGTCCCGTATATCGCACAGCAACATCACGGTATTGAGGCATGAGTTCTCTAACCTTTTCATGGAATGTCTTTTTGTTGGGATTATGAGCAATGACCGTTCCTATTATTTCAACAGCGCCTTTTTCTTCATAATTTGCCAGGGCGATCCACTCATCGGGATAGGTTTTGACCATCACTTCCCAATTCATTTTTTGATCCATAACCCCTCCATTTGAATCACATTAAACCATATTACCGTTTTGGAATCAAGCTTGACGTTTATTCTTTCCAGCCCTATTGCTCATGCCCCATGCATGATGATTTAGCTCCGCGTGCCAAAAAAATAATTCAAGTCTTGCGCAAAACCTATCCCGATAACGAGTGTGCGCTTCACCACAAAAATCCCTTTCAATTACTGGTGGCAACAATTCTTTCGGCACAATGCACAGATAAAAGGGTCAACATGGTGACGCCGGGACTTTTTAAAAAATATCCCAACGCCAAGGCATTTGCTCAAGCCCCCATCAAAGATATCGAACAGGCAATCCGATCGACAGGATTTTATAAAAACAAAGCCAAGTCGATTCAAGGTTGTTGTCAAATCCTCGATACCAGGTACCATGGTAAGGTGCCGAAAACATTGGAGGAACTGGTCAAACTTCCAGGCATTGGCCGCAAGACGGCCAATGTTGTTCTAGGAGTGGCCTGGGATATTCCGGGAGTTGTAGTCGATACTCATGTCAAACGTTTGACTTATCGAATGGGACTCACTAAACAGACCGACCCCGAAAAAATCGAGTTTGAAATGATGAAAATTATCCCCAAAAAAGATTGGATCGATTTTGGCCTTCTCTTAATCGCTCATGGTCGCGCCATTTGTGATGCCAGAAAACCCAAATGTGAAGTTTGCCCGATTAGTCCACTGTGTCCGAAGAAAGAAGTTGGGTAAAAGTTTCTTTTGTGAGGAGGCGCAGTTCCTCTGGGTGTTCTAGAAAAGGGGCTACATCTTTTCGCAACAAGTTCCAGTCGACATTTTCCATTTTTTCTAGAAGATGATTTTTCCAATTATGTGCTTTCCAAGGGATTTTTTCAGTTTGATCAACTGCTGCCTGCAATAACCCAAGATTGGGTTCTACCGGTGGCCTTTTAGCTCCGTACCAAAGAAAGTCATACCAATCTCTTCCTTTAAGATATTGACGGCAACCCAAGGCATGAATTTTACCGGCCATGAGTGAGGAAAGATCATAATGCCTAAAGGCAACCAAAAAATGGAGATTGACTACCGTCGTTTTAAAATCAGCCCCCTTGGGTGGATTTTGATCAATTTCGATTTTGATCGATAATTTTTGTTGCTTGTGTCCTGAAAGCCCCACTTCATGCAGTAACTCTGAAACATCAACCCAACCCACAAAGACCGTTTTCTTCGTGTTGGAACGAACCTTTGCATCGAATCCGGCAAAGGAAAGATCCCTGTTTAATTTGGCTAACCATTTTTCAGGTTCATAGTCTTTTTTTGCCTCCAGACTAAAATCCAGATCCTCGGAAAAACGTGGGAGTTGAAAAAGGAAACGCAAGGCGGTTCCACCGACAAAGGCAAGATTGGCAAAGGCTTCACTTTCGTGGAAAGAATGGAGTATGAAAGTCTGAAGATATTCTCTAAGTCGATTTAGTTTTTCACCCGGGTTATTAAATTGTTTCGCAATCATCAAGGCTTGTTCTTTCATTATTTTAATCTCCTAGTTTTAAAAACAAATCCATCGTTAGGTTTAAATTTTTTGATCCCCATTTTTTGACAAAATTCTTTAACTTTTTCTTATTAAAAATTTCGAGGTTTTGAAAGCGCATCTCCTCCATTCTTGCTTGTGTCCATAGTCCTTTTGAAAGATAAAAAAAGTCAAAAAGGGCCTTTTCAGGTTCAGCAATCCAAACAAGAGTTTCATCCATTTTTCTTTGAGAAAATCCCCAAAACAATTCTTTTTTAACTGTAGAATAAGAAAAGGTCCCAAAAGCATTTTGGAAGGTTCGTGTTGGTCTTGTTGTGACGCTGGTAAAGGTAACCACTCTTTCCGGAATAACATCATAGAAATAAAGAACCCAAAGGAGACTTAAATAGGAAGGCTTATAAATTTCGTTGGCGATTTTTAGGTGGGATAGGAGGGCTTTCCTGTAAAATTCAGACAAAGTATACATTCCCCGTTTTAATGGAATGATTTTTCCTTGTTTGACCCATTGATGAAGCTGCACAAGGACTACTTCTCTCTTTTGACCAAAAACTTGCGTTAAAAGGGCAATATCAAACCAGGGAAGGGGACGGAGTTGTTCTACTGCCTGATCGAATCTCATTTACGTTAATTATCATATTTTATAATTATTGTAAATGAATTAAATTTAGTCCAGTGTGTCCGCAGAGGGGTGTGTAAACGCCTTTTCAGCCTCTTCAACATCTCTTTTCATAGCCTCTACTTTTCCTTGGGCAATGGCGACTTCTTTCGCCAAATTAGGGAGTCTGGCTTGACGGGATGAATCTTTCGAAGCCATCTCATAAGCCGCTTGTTTTCTGATCAAAAGTGCCTCTTTTGCTTTCAATAACCCCTCAAGCTTTTCGAGTCTGACTTTTGCAATTTGAAGTCCTCTTTCTCTTTTTTGTTTTTGCGCGATTCGCCAGGGGAGATGATTTTGCAAATCTCTTCGCATCATCTCCAAAAGGATTGAAGCATTGGTTTTTGCCACACCCATCAACGCTGCATCTCCTTTTTGTTGCAAACCACCCAGGCCATTATGTTCTCCATCATCAACATGAACAGGAATACCGGTTCGTTGGCTCCAAGCACCCCACATTTTAATATATGGAAATTTGCAATAGTTATCGTCGTGTTTTCCAAGTCTGACAAAAATTTGGGTCGCCCGTGGCAGACGAAAATCATTCCAAAAACTCAAATGGAGATCGTGATTAAACAGCATTTCTTCGGAAAACGGAACGGGGACATGATCGGGAGCTATTGGATTAGCCAATCTTCTAGCCCTTTCTCTTTCGGCAATGGCTTTGCCTTGTGCCTCTTGTGTGTTGGGTGGATAGGGTGAATCAGCGAAAAGAGAATGAATGAGCCCAGGTCTTCTTACTGCCAGTTCCAACCCGATGACAGCACCAGTGCTTCGACCATAAAGCGCAATTTTTGCATTGGGATAGGTTTGTTGTAATTTTTCTACTATTTTAGCAACCCAACCAACATAAAAATCGAGATTATTGACAAAGCGAGGATCATTTGGCCCCAACCCATGCAAAGGAAGATCGGGGATGACCGTTAAGACCCCCATTCCCATTTTTTTAGCCTGCTGTTTGAGGATTCCAAGAGGGTTTAGAAGGCTTGCCCCAATCGATTTTGTTCGGTGTGTTGCTCCGTGGAGTCCAATAAGAATGGTGTCAACTTCTTTGGGTTTTTGTAAAAAAGGATGACCGCCATTGTTCACATTGGCTACATTGAAAACGGTTCCAAGGTCTTTATCAAAAATTCTTCCACCCTTTCCTGCAAATTGGGGGGCATAATGAGGATCGAGAGGGAAAATGGCTCCATCTTTTTGGCCATGCAATTGAGGATGGACTAGCAATCCCGGAGGAGGGGCAAAACGCTCTACACGTGCCAGAGGGGATCTAGCAAGAACCAAATGTCCAAAACTTCCATCATGAGGTTCAAAGTTGTCGGCGCTTTTGTCAGCGACAGGCTCTGCCGTTAAACCGGCTGTCAGTCCTTCTGTTAGCCCTATGGCTCTACTTGATGTGAGTGCGCTAATCGTGCTCATTTTCGATTAGTTGATAATTTGGCGGGCATCGTTGGTTGCTTTTCGATTGTGACCGACCGACGACTGGTTGAACAATTTTAAAATCGACTGTTTTATTTCTTTCAAACTCTGATCGGCCTTGGTGGCGACCATGATGGTGTCATCGCCCGCCACCGTCCCCGCCACCCCTTTGAGTTTGGCCCCATCGATTTGATAGGCAGTCGATTGGGCTAGCCCTGGAGGGGTTTGCAAAATCAAAAGATTGGGGGGAGAAAGGGTTACTCCCAAGATGCGTTGAGCAGGAAGTTGGGGAGTACCACTAGAGCCGTCATAATACATCCCACCTTTTTTGATGAGGGGGATTTCTGCAATGTCGCGGGAAAGAGTTGCTTGGGTCACTTCAAAACTCGCCTTTTCTAAAAGGTGCCCCAGTTCCTCTTGCGTGTGCACTTTGTGGCTATGAACAATCTCTTTAATTTTTGTCTGTCTTTCGTGTTTTTTCACTTGTGTATAAATTATGTATAATTGCATATATATACATTGCCCAAATCGTGTCAATACTTATTTTTCATTTTTTTAAAAAAAACTTATCCACAGGAGGGCTGGCTTGACAAATTGGTTTGTTTGAATAAGGTGCCCTCTTGCTATGGCAAACAAAGACGACAAAGTAGCAGAAAATGTTCCGGGAAAATTCTACGTCGATCACCAATGTATCGATTGTAATTTGTGTCGGGATACCGCCCCTAACAACTTCAAACAGCATCCGGATGGGGGCTACTCCTTCGTCTACAAGCAGCCAGAGACTCCTGAAGAAGAAGCCCAGTCCAAAGAAGCCAAAGAATCTTGCCCCGTTGAAGCCATCGGCGACGACGCCTAAATCCTTCTCCGACCTTTGTGAAAAATGCTTTAACTTGATGTGTTGGGGCTTCGGGGTCCTGTCCCTCCGTGTTTTTGTGGGGGCCCCTAACTAAACCCCACAACAAACACTCCGGGCCACCCCTTCGCTCCAATCATTTGTTTAAGCATTTTTCGCAGGGGCGCTCCGAACTATAGCTGTAGTTTGGAGTGCTTGTGCATTGGGTTTGTTTTCGACTGGCGTGACGAAAGCGCGAGCGAGTTGGGTTCGAAGGGCCTCTCGGACCCCGCCAACTCTTTGTGGGGGTTATTCATATTTTGGCGGGGGAGAGCGGAGTGGGTGGTTTGGGGGTTCTCCTCAAACCAACCCACGTCCCTGAGAACCCAATGAGTGGAAGCTTTCGTTACTTAAGAAAACAAACCCAATCGTATAGGTCAGAGAAAGATTTTAAGGATTGGCCGAAATTTCGAAATCGTCGTAGTCGCAGGCGGCGGGTGTGTGGGTGGCATTGCCATCTGTTAAAATAGCGATGCCGGTTGGCGTTTTTTTCATGGGGTGTTTTAGGAGTGTTGTATAAACCTCAGGGATATTGATCGATTGTTGACGCCATTTGTTTATGTTTTTAGCGCCGCTTTCAACGGCTTTAATCACCATCTCGCCTGGCCTTTTTTCAAAAACAGTTCCAACAGGGAGTGTTGTCGACCAGGTAAATTTCAAAGCGGTTCCCGATGTTTTTCCAAAGACGACATAAATACCACAGGCACTATCGTTGGTTGCTCCATTATTTTCCGCCCCCCCTTTGGGTAAAGTGCGAGCTCTCCAGCGCCATTTCAAATAAGGAAAGCTCTCAACCTTCCAATCAAACTCTCTAAAAATCTGTTCGGAGAGGTCTTTATCGTCAAAAGCGCTCAGGTATTTATTGGCGTTTTCTTCTTTGACTCTGTAGACTTGCTTGGCATCGCCTCTTTGAAAGGGCCAGGTTTTGAAAAAGGTGGGAAACTCGTCACCATTATACTTATCGAAACGCTCGACACTTCTAGAAGTGATTTGTCCAGGATCGGCAAGAGCTGTCATTGCGAGGAGCGCAAGCGACGAAGCAATCCATGGGAGATTGCTTCGCCCCTTTGGGGCTCGCAACGACTTTTTAACCCATGTTTGTAACAATATTTTCTCCAAATTCTGAAGAGCCTACCTTTTTCGCACCAGACATTTGGCGTTCCAAATCGTAAGTCACCGTTTTTTGTTCGATCGTTCGTTCTATTCCTTGAACAACAAGCTTGGCCGCCTCCTCCCAACCTAAATGCTCTAACATCATAGCTCCTGATAAAATGAGGGAGGTGGGATTTGCTTCATCTTTGCCTGCGTGCGACGGGGCGGTACCGTGAGTTGCTTCAAAAAGGGCTGCTTCATCCCCGATGTTGGCACCGGGTGCCATACCCAAACCTCCAACTTGTGCCGCACAGGCATCCGATAAATAGTCTCCATCTAAATTGGGGGTTACAATCACGCTGTATTCCTCAGGCCTTAATAAAACCATTTGGAACATGGCATCGGCAATCCGGTCGTTAACCAAAATTTTCCCTGGTGGGACTTTTCCCCCAAGATCTTTTAAAGCGCTTTCTAAAACGGTTGCGTCGCCGAATTCTTCGGTGGCGACTTCATAAGCCCACTGGCGGAAGGCCCCTTCGGTAAATTTCATGATATTGCCTTTATGAACGAATGTAACCACCTTTCGGCCATGAGTTTTTGTATATTGAAAAGCCATTCGAACGAGGCGTTTGCTTGCAAATGGGCTCATTGGTTTTATCCCAATGCCGGAACCCTGCCGGATTTTGGCTTTCATTTCATTCACTAAAAAGTTACGAACCTTTTCTGCCTCTGGTGAACCCGAGGCCCATTCAATACCTGCGTAAACATCTTCTGTGTTTTCTCTAAAGATCATGACATTGAGCTTTTGCGGTTCTTTCAGAGGAGATGGGACACCTCCAAAATAACGAATAGGGCGAATGCAGGCATACAAATCAAGGACTTGCCGTAGTGTTACATTAATAGAACGTATGCCACCACCAATAGGTGTGGTGAGAGGGCCCTTGATAGCAATCTCATGGCGGCGAATTTCATCCAAGGTTTCTTCAGGCAACCAATTTCCGGTTTGCTTAAATGCTTTTTCCCCGGCTAAAATTTCCTTCCAGATAATTTTTTTGGTTCCTTGATAGGCTTTTTTGACTGCTTGATCCAAAACATGTTGTGCCGGTTTCCATATGTCTGGGCCAATGCCATCTCCTTCTATGAAAGGAATAATAGGCTCCAGAATCGATTTGTTATGACTTTTCATAAATTAAAAGGAGAAATTGTCTTCTCCCATGAGGCTAAAAATTTTACAAGAGTGAAAATTTTTCAAAAGAGTGCTTGCAAGATTTTTGGAATTTTGTTTACTAGGCCGGCATGACAATTCAAGCCGGTGACACCGCGTGGGTCTTAATGTCCACAGCCCTTGTAATGCTAATGACCCCCGGCTTGGCTCTCTTCTACGGCGGCCTCGTCCAAAGCAGAAATGTCTTATCTACATTAATGCAAAGCATGGTTTTGTTGTGCTTGGTAACCATTCAGTGGGTTGTTTTGGGTTATACCTTAGCCTTTGGTCCCGATGTTCACGGTTTGATCGGAAATTTGGATTGGATTTTTCTCAATGGTGTAGGATTGGATCCAAATCCTGATTACGCCGCCACCATTCCTCATCAAGGCTTCATGATTTTTCAGTGTATGTTTGCTGTGATTACCCCTGCTTTAATCACCGGGGCCTTTGCAGAGCGAATCAAATTCAAATCATTTATATTGTTTACCCTTTTGTGGACGACCTTTGTATATGATCCGGTTGCTCATTGGGTCTGGGGGGTGAATGGTTGGATTCGTCAGTTAGGAGCGCTCGATTTTGCCGGTGGAACCGTTGTTCATATTTTATCGGGAATTTCTGCTTTGGTTGCAGCCATTATGTTGGGCAAACGTAAAAGCTTTTTACTCGATTTGTCGCAACCTCATAATTTACCGATGACCGTTTTGGGGGCTGGTTTGTTGTGGTTTGGCTGGTTTGGTTTTAATGGTGGCTCTAGCTTGGCAGCAAATGGTTTGGCGGTGCATGCATTGGTGCTAACCCATGTTGCAGCAGCTTGTGGTGCGCTAAGCTGGATGGTTGCCGATTGGGTTCAAAAAGGAAAACCGAGTACACTTGGAAAGGTCAGCGGTGCCTTGGCGGGATTGGTTGCTATCACTCCAGCTGCAGGTTTTGTTGACATCAAGGCAGCCATTATCATTGGTCTTGTGGCGGGGCTGCTTTGCCAGTGGGCGGTCCGTCTCAAAATCACGTTTAGCTATGACGATTCACTGGATGTTTTTGGAATTCACGGTGTCGGGGGGATTTGGGGTTCTCTGGCTACCGGTTTGTTTGCCAGCACCGCAGTGAATCCAGCCGGTGCCAATGGCCTCTTTTTTGGCAACGCCAAGTTGCTAGGGATTCAATTCATTGCTGTGTTGGGGTCTGTTGTTTATGCCGCTGTAGTGACCTTTGCTTTGATTAAAATTGTTGATTTGATAATGGGTTTTAGGGTAGATGACGAGACAGAATCGGCGGGGCTCGATTTGACGCAGCATCAGGAAAGTGCCTACCAATTTTAGGGTCCTAAAACAGTTGAAATTCCTAAGCAACTTTTTGAAATGATTGCCGAAAACATATATTGAGGGCGTTTTTATGTCTGATGTTAAAAAGATAGATAGCGGGGTAGGGCCGGCTTATAAAGGCTTTTTAGAGGCCTTAGAGCAGGGTTCTATCCCCAATACCTTGGAGCTAGAAGAGGTCAAAAAGGTCCTCTATCCTCTACTTCAAGATGGCGCTCTTTCTCCAGAGGAAACAGACGACATCAATCATTTTTTGGATGATCTTGTTTCTAAAAAAATGGATGGGGTCCGATTTGATGAAGCCGTTTTTAAGCTTTTTCGCGCTCCAGCCCTGTCACGTCTGATTGGCAAAGAGGTTGAAGAAAATGCAGCACGCATGAATCGATTAGAAACTCTACAGCGTTTAAGAGAAGCCCAGCAAAAAAACCCGGCACTACCGCCACAGGCCATTCGAGAAGCCCTAGCCCCATTTTGTGCGAATGACACTTTTCAACCAGGTACCGAACAAGGCATTAAAGATTTCAAAGAATTATGGGCCTCTTCTGCTGGTTTTTTGGAATTTGGAGATAGCTTTGCATGGTATTTCAAAGACCCAGAAAAAAAAGCGGCTATAGTCTGTAACAATGCAAAAGATTTATTTTACCAAGCAGAACAGGAGGCCTTTGAAAAAAAGCTTTCAGGTTTTCCCAAACTGCTTCGCGATATTATTTCTGTCGGTACCATTCATCCTTCCGCGCAAGACAAATTGTTAGCTTGGGTAGAAGAAGTGGGAGTAAATCATCCCTTAGACCTTTCATTGAAAAAACTACCCCAAAGTTACCGCATCCCTATCTATGCCAGTTCAGGGCGCGAACGGAGGGTTTGGTATGATGCGATTGATTCCACACTCAAGTATCGCGATATTTTAGAACAGGCCCAAGCCCGTTTCAAAACAATTGCCGATTTGAAATCAGAAGGGATCCACGCGGAAGAACTAAAACCATTCGAAAAATATGAATTGGAAATTTCAAAAACAATGGAAGCCCTCAAAAAACAGGTGGGGGATTCCATTGCCAGCGTTCCGAAAACTCATGAAAAATTGTTGATAAGGGCCAAGCTACGTTTCTTAAGGCAGCCAGAGTTTGAGGATACTCATGAAATGGCAAAGGCCTATTTGAAGGCGAGGGGAGTGAATTTTGATCCCGAAGATTCTACTTTTATTAATAATAAAGTGAACGAATTTTTTGAGGCGGTAATACACAAGGTCACCAAAGTTTTGGCAGATGGAACTAAAAGGACATTCGCTTTGACACCGGCGACAGTTCCTTTCGATATCAAAATCGGCTCAGCACTTGTCTTTTTGGGGCCTGTTGATGAAAAAAAACAATGCGATTCAAAAACATTTGATTATAATAAAGATGAGTCACCTGACACGGTTCAACTATGTGTCAATAGAGTGCAGGTACCCACAGACACTCTCGCAACAAAAATCACCTATACTGACGGCGCTACAAACATCCCTGAGGTTGTTTATAGCAACAATCACGATAACCCTTTTTGCATAGAAGGATGCCAATTAACGGTAACAGATACCGATGGCGATCATATCCCTGATATCATTTTTGATAGGGGCAAACTTCCCGGCGGAAAGAGAGAGGCGCTTGTTTTTCCGGGGCTTGGAAAAAAATGGACCGATGCAGCAAGACTTATGGTTGAGTTTTCTTTGCAACCCTCAGGAGAAAAACGGTTCAGACCTACTTGGAAAGCCCCTTTCAAACTTATCAGCGGGGCTGACCTTACAAGCCTGCAAACCAGTCTGGATAAAACCCTGTCGGTCATTGATTTGAGGGCCAGATCTCTCCAAGATGCCATTGGTGAGCCTTTCAATGAAACAGTCGATGGCGCGATTCCCTTTTTTGCCACAGGGGGGGATGGTTTCGCTTTCAAATTGCACTTGCTCGATTTTCACGATTTCAAACCCGATGACTTTCCTCTTTTAGTGGAGTTGGGTGCGGCACTGACTTTGAACCTTCAGCCTCATTACTTTCCCTCTTTGGGATTTGGTCAGCAAATTGTTGTTGTTAATCCAGAAAGAACGACTCAAACTTTAATTGACGAAGATGATGGGGATGATAGGAAGGAATTTACAAGAGAGACCCAAGAAGTGGTTGGCTATTCTTTTCCTGTGAATGAGCTCCCACTTTTGCAAGCCGATCTTGCGATAACACCCGATTTTAGTATTCCGCAGTTTCGCTATGTTTCTCTCATGACAGAATTTGGGGTACACGTTTTTGCTAACACGGTTGCAACAGCTAAAATAACAGCTGAGTTAGATCATCAAGAAGGAAAATTTAAAAACTTTAGGATTATTGATACACAGGTGAATACACTAAACACTTCAGTAAACATCTATGCAGGTGTAGGTCTTCACTTTGATTTCCCTTTGGCAATCGTTCATCAAAATGCATCTTTGTGGCGGATCAATGCGAGCGCCATTTGTTATATCCATAGCCCTTCTTTTGGATCCGATTATCTGACCATCGATAGCTACACAAACCTGTGTGTGATCAACGCAGGTATCGGCTACTCTTTTGGAGACCCTTTTTAATATGAGTGCGATGGAAAAACCGATTAAATTTTGTCCAAACTCTGAGCGGAGTTTGCCTGAATATGTTTTTGCTTTGGTGGGGCAAATCGATGGGCAACCTTGCACCACTTTCAAAGAGGTTCAAGACTCTTTTGATCAAGTCGTTTTTGAAAATGTGGGGCCTCTTGAAGTGGAAGAAGGTCACTGGCCTTTTTTGGTCAATCAATTTTCTAGAAACACCTCCAATTTTAGTCCTTTTCCAGATTTAGAAAAGTCGACGTTCAGCATGATGAACAACTATCTCGTCAGATGGAAAATCTTAGATAAGGGTGGAAATTTTCAAGAAGAGGGTTTGAAATCTTTAGAAAGTATTGTCAGAAACTTAAGAGGATCTCCTTTAGCATCTGTTAAGGGGGATTTAGATCTGTTGGCCAGTCGGCATCGAATGGCCACCCTGATGGATCGCGCTGTTCTTTATCCCGCCATTGAGCGTCGTTTAGAAATAGCAACGGGGGGTTGTAAAATTCCTTTGACTCCTCAGTCGGTGCGAGAAGAAAGGGATTTTCTTGTGAAGTTTATGGAGTCGGGTGAATTTTCTCCTATCTGTCTCAAGCCAGAGCAAAGTGAAGGCCAAAGTGAAACTAAAGAGGGCGAGGCTATCCCTAAGGCGCTGACCCTTTTTGATTTTCGAAGTCGGTTTTTCAAAAGAAAACCGGTGAGTCCCATTGCACAACCAGAGGTAAAACCGGCGAAACCGGAAAAACGATACGGGGAGGTTGTTCTTGAACCTTTTAGCTCTTCGTTTAATATGCCCACCTCAGAAATGGGGCGAAAAGTTGCAGAGATGGATATGTTTTTACCTCATGATTCTGGTTATGTGCAAATTTTTGGGGTTCGCTGGCTTGCTCGTTTCTACATTCCTGATACAGGCATTTTTACCGAAGCGGCGTTATCTCTGGGGGGGCGTCACGGTGTCCAACACCTGGGGAGTAATGATCTGAAAAGTGAATGGTTTTATGAGGTGGGTTTGTTTGGGGCGGTGGGTTATACTTTTTTACAAACCTCTTGGCATGATCAGCCTTTTTCTCTTTTTTCCAGATTTGATATCAAACTTGCTGTTCAAGCAGCTTATAGTACAGGGTATTTGAGGAGTACGGTCCCGCCCGCTTTGTCGCTTGAAGGACGATTACTAAAACTTGGGCCGTTGCTTTTACAAGGCAGCGTCGAACAATATCTGGATGAACTGAGACAACCAAGAAATTCCGCCACGATAAAATTACAACTCGGTTTATAGCTCTAACTAACCACCTTTTTATTTTTAAACTGCTCCTTTTCCGTTGAACCCCCCATGGCGGTTGTAGAGCAAAGCCCGTGAGAAATCACTTGCACCACCTGATCAAAATAACCGGTTCCCACCTCTCGCTGATGTTTGGTTGCCGTGTAACCCGTTTTTTCCGTGGCGAACTCCTTTTCTTGGAGTTTTACGTAAGCAGGCATCCCCTCTTTTTTGAAATCAAGTGCCAATTCAAACATCGAATAGTTGAGGGCATGAAAACCGGCCAACGTGATAAACTGAAATTTATAGCCATAGGCCGCTAGTTCCCGTTGAAAACGTTTGATCGTTGCATCATCCAGATTTTTCTTCCAGTTGAAGGATGGTGAACAGTTATAGGCCAGCAATTTTCCAGGAAATTCATTCTGAACGGCTTCCGCAAATTTTTTGGCTTCATTGAGATCAGGGTGAGCTGTTTCACACCAGACCATGTCGGCATAGGGCGCATAAGCAATACCTCTTGCAATGGCGGCATCTAGGCCACCTTTGATTCTGAAAAAACCCTCCGGCGTTCGCTCGCCCGTTAAGAATTTTTTGTCTCTAGGATCAGTGTCGCTCGTAATCAGAAAAGCCCCATTCGCATCGGTTCTTGCAATGAGAACTGTTGGAACTCCCATCACATCAGCGGCCAGTCTTGCCGCAGTAAGAGTGCGGATAAATTGACTAGTAGGCAGCAAAACTTTTCCGCCCATATGCCCGCATTTTTTCTCTGAGGAGAGCTGATCTTCAAAATGGACAGCAGCTGTGCCAGCCTCAATCATCGCCTTCATCAATTCAAAAGCATTCAGAGGGCCACCAAAACCGGCCTCGGCGTCGGCAACAATTGGTGCAAACCAATAAACATCATCGTCGTTTCCTTCGGCATGATGAATTTGATCGGCCCTTTGAAGAGTCTGGTTAATTTTTCGAACGACATTGGGGACACTGTTGGCAGGATATAAACTTTGGTCTGGATACATTTGGCCGGCAAGATTCGCGTCGGCTGCAACTTGCCAACCACTCAAGTAGATTGCCTTCAGTCCTGCCTTGACCATCTGCATGGCTTGATTGCCCGTTAAAGCGCCCAAGGCTGAGACAAACGATTCGGTATTAAGAAGATTCCAAAGTCTTTCGGCACCTAGCTTGGCCAGTGTGTATTCAATGTGAACACTCCCCTTTAGTTTTACCACATCTTCAGCACTGTAGGGTCTTGTGATTCCCTCCCATCTTTTCTCTTTGCTCCAGCTTTTTTCTAAGCGGTGTGCATCGAGCATGATTTCCCCCTTTTGTGTTTAATTTTCCAGGTAGTCGTAAGCCACTAGAGTTAAAAAATCAGAAAACTGATCGCTGGTCATCATTTGATCAAATAATTCGCTGGCGAGTGCCACTTTTCCATTCGTTTTAAATTTTACCATCTCTTCTTTGATGGTCTGGCGAACAAGTTCCTTGGTTACTTTTCTGCCATCGGTCATTTTGGTTCCATGTTTTGTCCATTGCCAGACTTGGGCCCTTGAAATTTCCGCCGTGGCCGCATCTTCCATCAAATTGTAGAGTGGTACACAACCAGAGCCTCTCAACCAAGCCTCCAAATAAAGAATCCCAACATTAATATTGGTTCTTAGACCTTTTTCCGTGATCTCTCCTAAGGGAACTTTCAATAAATCGTTAGCCGTCACTTTTACCTCTTCTCTTGAAATGGAAAGTTGATTTGGCCCCTTCATCTCTTCATCAAAAATTTTTGTCGCGATAGGGACCAAACCAGGGTGTGCGACCCAAGTGCCGTCATGACCGGCGGCCACCTCTCTTTTTTTGTCGGCGATCACTTTGTTGATGGCCTCTTCATTTGCTTGTGGGTCGTTTTTGATGGGAATTTGAGCCGCCATTCCCCCCATCGCGTGAGCCCCACGTTTGTGGCAAGTTTGAACGAGTAAATCGACATAGGCCTTTAGAAATGCCTTATCCATTGTGACTTGAGCGCGATCCGGCAAAACAAATTGAGGATTATTCTTAAATTTTTTGATGAAGCTAAAAATATAGTCCCAACGGCCGCAATTTAAACCAACAATGTGATCCTTGAGTTCATAAAGAATCTCATCCATCTCAAAAGCCGCAAGAATGGTTTCAATGAGGACGGTAACTTTGATCGTTCCATTGGGGATACCCAATTCTTTTTGAGCAAAGATAAAAACATCATTCCAAAGTCTGGTTTCCAAATGGCTTTCCAATTTTGGAAGATAAAAATAGGGGCCAGTTCCTTTTTCAAGAAGTGTTTTGGCGTTGTGAAAAAAGTAGAGTCCAAAGTCAAAAAGCGATCCGGAAATTGGCTTGCCATCCAGCTTCACATGTTTTTCGACAAGATGCCAACCACGGGGACGCACCAATAATGTGGCGATTGTGTCATTGAGCTTATATTCTTTCCCTTCTGGACTGACATATGTAATGGTTTTGTTGACCGCATCGCGCAAATTGATTTGACCTTGGATATTATTGTTCCAGGTTGGGGAGTTGGAGTCTTCAAAATCGGCCATAAAAACCTTGGCGCCGGAGTTCAAGGCATTGATAATCATTTTGCGGTCCACCGGGCCAGTAATTTCGACACGGCGATCTTGAAGGTCTTTGGGGGTGGGCGCTATTTTCCAATCACTTTTGCGAATTTTTTCGGTCTCTTTTAAAAAATCGGGAAGCCAACCCGAATCGATTTTTTTTTGGATTTCACTTCTTTTTTCAAGGAGTTGAAGACGTCTTGGTTCGAACTGGTGGCTTAAATTTTCAACGAAATGAAGAGCCTCTCGAGTTAGGATTGTTTTAAACTCGGCGGTGACTGGGGCCAAAACCTCAATCCCGTTTCGTTGCATGCGGGCGGAGAAAACCACAAATTGGGGGTTGATGTCAACTTTAAGATCATATTGTGGGTCGCCGGGGGATCGAACCCCGGACCCTCTGATTAAGCAACAGTTGTCTCCAAATTTCTCTGGAGTGTCGGACTATCTCATCTCGCCAAAGTTTGAACGGCGAGCCGGGCGCTTATGAGGGTTTATTGGTTGCCATCCTCACCCTCTAGTCTCTGCACCTTCCGAATTACTTGAATGGCTTCATTCGGCTTGGCTCAGGATTGGCATATCTGCTTTTAGGCGATTTAGCGTCTCCTGAATTCACCCGGTTTGCATATCCATCTCACGATGAATAGGACCCTTAATTGAGTCAGATGCTCTACCAACTGAGCTAGCGACCCATAACTACTAAAAAACAAGATTCGAAATCCTAATATCTAAATCCTAAACAAATTCCAAATACTAAATTCAAATAACTAAATAGGTAGAATTGTTTGGAATTCGCAATTTTGGTCATTGGGATTTGTCCTTCGACTTTGCTCAGGATGGTGAACTTGTCGAACCATTTAGAATTTAGGATTTAGTGCTTAGAATTTTTGAGTTTATCTCGTATGGAAATCCTGCCTGTAGATTCGAAGAGTTGCAAGCAAGACGGCAACCAAAGTGGGGCCGGCTAAGATGCCGATGGGGCCCCAAAGTTTTAATCCGCCAAAGATCGCCAGAAAAAGCAAAACAGGGTGGATGTTCGTTTTACCCTGAATCAAAATCGGTTTCAAAACGTTATCAATCCCTGAGATCACAAAAAATCCGTAGATAAAAAGAAAGGTCGCCATTCCCCATTGCCCAGAAATCAGTAGATAGATGAATACCGGAACCCACACCGAACCGGTCCCCACAATCGGAACAAACGCCATAATAAATGTCGCCAATCCTAAAAGAAGGGCGATATCGATTCCTGCAATCCAAAAACCGATGCCGGCCAATATCCCTTGCACCAGCGCCGTTAAAATATAGCCATAGATGCACGCTCTGAGTGTAAGTCTAATTTCTTTAGCTAATGTTTTTTCATAAGTATTTTTGAGGGGGGAGAGGTCTAAAATTTCGTGATAGAGTCTTGGACCGTCAACCAAAAGAAAATAGGTCAATATGACTGTGAATAATCCTCCCAAAAAGAAAGTTGCCGTTTTGGAAACAACCTTTGGCGAAAATTGGTAGAGATATTGAGCGCTGTTTTGCGCCGCTTCCTTTAGCAGAGAGATGATATCAATTTCAAAACCAAGCGATTGCCGCCATGCTTCCAACTGCGGTGGTAGCCACCCCACTAGCAAATTTTGAAAGGTGTGATTGTGTATGTGTCCTGAAAAACCATGCGCTACTTTCAAAACCTGATCGGTAATGAGTGAAACAAGGACACCGGAGGGAAGAGCCAAAAAGATAGCAAACAAAACAAGGCAGAGGAAAGCGGCGGGGTGTCTTCTTCCCCTAAAAAGTTTGAGGAGACCTTGAAAAAGGGGTTCACAAGCTAAAGCGAGAACTAAAGAAAGAAGAATAATTCCGTAAAAAGGTTTTAAGAGCCAAAAAAATCCGATGAGAAGCGCAAATAAAACCACCCAAAAAGCAACCTTTTCTAGATTTTGAATTCTGGAGTCCACCAACCGCAAGATATGCGGTTGGTGAGTATAACTCAATTATAAAAAGTTAGGCTCCTAACATCTTCTCCGGCCTTTCCGAAAAACGCTTTCATAAATAAGATGGAGCTTCGGGGTCCTGTCCCTCCGGGATTGCACGCCCTCCCGACAGATCGGGCTGACAACCCTCCGGGCCACCCCTTCGCTCCGATCACACTACACTGAAGCGTTTTTCGCAAGGGTGCTCCAAACTATAAAAAGTTAAGGGCCTATAACATCCGATGTGGAAGCCGATTCCAGAACCAGCATTGCTTTGAAGCTAGTGTCACCCCTTTTTGACTCGGCACCTGGTCTTGTCGGTTCGTCCGCAACGCCGATAGAAATTGTATATTGCCCTTGGCTAATAATGTCTGCAGGGGCAAAACCAAATGTGCATTTATCTGATTCTTCACATTTGCCGATCATGGGGTAAAAACTTAGCTGCATGGCTTCGGGGTCTATTGCTGGTTCCGTTGAAAGAATTGTTACAACTTTTTGAATTGGATCTCCATCTGGATCGACTGCGCGCACTTCAAAACCATCTACCGTTTTTCCAATCACAAGTGATAATCCGATATTTAGGTCTATCGGTTGACCGTTCATGAAAATAGAAACCACAGGAGGTTGATTGGCAATTGCTCCAGTTCCACTCCCGCCCCCTTCTCCGCCGGAAATGTTCTCAGCACCTCCTTGTGGCGCTGGTAAATTGACCGACCCTTGCTGGTCTTGGTTCTCTTGAACTTTGCTAAGGTCCCTGCAACCAAAAAAAAGAATGATCAACAAAAACAAAAATTTTATTTTCATTTTATCCTCATCATTTAAAAATCAAAACCATGTTTATTGCTGAAGCAGATCAACGATTAAAGTGCCAGTTCCCTCCATCGGTAGTACTTTTCTTTCAACACTTGGTTTGTCGAAGGCTTTTATTGTTATTTCAAAAATGCCGGTCCAACCTGGAGCAGGGATGGTATCTTCGAAGTAGATACTATAAAAGCATTGATAGGTGCTAGGACAGGAAATCCGTTTAAATCCAATGGCTGACGGATTAGCATTTAGATCAATATTAGAATTTGGATCGTTCTGCTTTATCACTTGGATTACTTCCAGTCCCTTTTGCTGATCGATGGGGTCTTGGTCGGGGTCTGAAACATCGATTTCCAAATCTTGAATAGATCCTGGCATGAGAAATGCTTCACCGTTGGAATCTTTCAAAGGAGGCTCGGTATAGTGTATGCCTAGATATGGAAATCGAATCTCTGGTCCTTTATTTTGTGGGGCTGGAATACCAACACCTGAATCAGTTATTACCGCTTCGTCGTCGGGCGCAACATCAGGCGCAACACTAACTCCTCCACTTACAGGAGGAGGGGGTGTTACTTGATCTCCACCAGGTTGTTGAGGTCCTGAGCTTTGGCCGGGACCGCCTCTTGGATCACAGGCTATGAATAGCTGGATTGATATGGCCATGACTAAAGCGTATTTAAGTAATTTCATAATACCTCCCATGTATGAACCACACCGTTAATTGTGCAATTTCTGTGCCATTTGAGGGGACGTTTCCACGGATTTTTGACACCTGTCAAAATTTTGACGTCTTAAATAATCGTTGTCTTAATGCTAGCGAGGCGGTAATAACCTCAACAGTTATGGATTCTTATATTCCCTTACTCATGCTTTTTGCCATTGGGATTGGCCTTTCGGGCGGGTTTGTTCTTTTGTCTCATTTTATCGGCACCAAAAAGCCGACCCCTGAAAAAATGGGGCCCTATGAATGCGGACTAGACCCCATTGGTACACCCAGACAGCGTTTTTCGGTGAAGTTCTACCTGGTCGCTATGCTTTTTATTTTGTTCGATATCGAAGTGGTCTTTTTATACCCTTGGGCGCAACTTTTTAGAGAGTTTAAATTGGTTGGCCTAGGCCCATTACTTTTCACAGAAATGGTGGTGTTCTTGGGCGTGTTGGGTTTAGGCCTTGTTTATGTTTGGAAACGAGGCGCATTGGAGTGGGAATAATATGCGTTTTGGAGATATCATCACAACAAGGATTGATGAAGTAGTGAAATGGGGGAGAAAGTTCAGCCTCTGGCCCATGCCTTTCGGGACTGCTTGCTGTGCGATTGAATTCATGGGGGTTGTCTCCAGCCATTTTGACATTTCCAGATTCGGTGCCGAGCTTGTTCGCTTTTCCCCCAGACAATCCGATTTGATGTTGGTCATGGGAACGGTTAATTATAAACAAGCCCCAATTTTAAAAAGAATTTATGAGCAAATGTGTGAGCCCAAATGGGTCATCTCCATGGGGGCCTGTGCCTCTTCGGGTGGTTTTTACGATAATTATTCGGTACTGCAGGGAATCGATGAAGTAATTCCTGTCGATGTCTATGTTCCGGGTTGTCCTCCAAGGCCCGAGCAGCTGCTGGATGCGATTATAAAACTCCAAGAAAGTTTGCAAGGGATCAAGGAGAAAAAATCGGCATGAAATTTTTGTGGATTGCTTTCTCGCTAGCATTTCTCTCAATGACAGTTGTTGCTGCTGACGATGAAGCCAAAGCCCTTTTCGAAAAAGCTAAACAATTAGAAAAACTCTCCGACTCGTTGACCGAAAAAGCAGAAAAGGCTTGTTACTGGGGCAAAGGTGGTGGCTCGCATGCTTGCATGGAAGGTTTTGTTAAAAAATATAATGCGGAACATGGTGCGGGGTCTTTTGAATTACTCCCCCAACTCAACGTGATTCGTTATACCGGCGTTCATTTCAAACAATTGATGGAAAAATTTCCAGATAGTTCTTATGCCGGTGAGGCTGATTATCATTTACTGACTAAAAATTTGGTGGGAAGTCCCGACGAAGTTTTCCCAAAGGTTAAAGAATTTTTGAAACGCCACCCTAGTGGCGAGTGGAACTGCAAAGGCCAAATGTTGTTGGGCAGACTCAATCAAGATATCTGGTGGATTCACAAAAAATGGAGTTGGGTTTTGTATAACTGGAAAATGACTGAAGAAGATTTGATTGTGAAGGCCGAACCCTACCGCCAAGAGGGGATACGAATTTTTGAAAAAGTGAGCAAAGATTGCAAAGGTGAGATCAAAGAAGTCGCTCAGGCAGAGGCCAAACTCCTCAAAGCCCACAAAGACGACGGCAAATTCTACGGAATCGTTAATGAAACAATGGTTAGCGAAACCAAGTCGACTCCTTAACTTTAAAGTCCTTGATTTCTTAAGTCAATTTGGTACCTAACGCGCGCGATGCAAGAGGCAATCGACCATCTCAAAAGGGCCTTTGGGCCGGCTATTTTGGAGACTTCCAACAATCTTGGAAATGAAACCGCCGTTGTTTCAAAAGAAAAGATTGTTGAGGTGGTGAAGTTTCTTCGCGACACGCCAGACTTGAAATTTAATTTCATGATGGATCTGGCAGGGGCCGACTATCCGGGTCGCTCTGAGCGCTTTGAAGTCATTTATCATTTCTATTCTTTATCGACGAAAAAAAGAATTCGCTTGAAGGTAAGGGTTTCAGAAGAAAATCTGGAAATTCCATCCATTCACACACTCTATAAAGCGGCCAACTGGTTTGAAAGGGAAGCCTTTGACATGTTTGGAATTCGTTTTCAAGGGCATCCCAATTTAAAAAGGATTTTGATGTTTGAGGAATTTGAGGGATATCCGCTCCGAAAAGATTATCCGGTCAACAAGCGGCCAAAAATTCCAACACCCGATCCACTTATAAAAGTGTAAATTATGGATGATATTGCAAAACCGTTAGACTCTAATCCAATGATCTTGAACCTGGGGCCAGCGCATCCGGCTATGCACGGGACATTGCGTGTTCTTTTGGAACTCCAGGGCGAAACGATTATCAATGCCACACCGGAAATTGGCTATCTGCACCGTTGTTTTGAAAAAGAGTCCGAAGTTAAAACATACACTCAAGTCATTCCCTACACCGATCGCCTCAATTATTTGTCGTCGCTTATGAATAATGTCGGTTACTGCATGACGGTTGAAAAAATGTTTCCTCTGGAAATTCCAGAGAGGGCTCAATGGATTCGAATGCTCATTTGTGAACTCTCCAGAATCATGGATCACGCGATTTGCATTGGGACGAATGCGGTGGATATCGGCGGGCTTACCAACTTTTGGTATCTTTTCAATCCGAGAGAAAAAATAACTGATTGGGTGGAGGCGTTGTGTGGTGCCCGTTTGACAACAACCTACACACGCATTGGCGGTCTCATGCGTGATGTTCCTCCCAACACCAAATCTTTTTTGAAAGAGTGTGTGAAAGAGACTTTGAAAGGGGTCAAAGACACGATTGGGCTCCTCAAGAAAAACCGGATTTTTATGGAGCGAACACAAAATGTTGGCGCGATTTCCAAGGAAGATGCGATCAGTTATGGCTTTACAGGTCCTTGTTTGCGGGCTTGCGGCGTTGATTATGATATTCGAAAAGCCCACCCTTATTATTTTTATGATCAGCTTAATTGGGATGTGCCGCTGGGCCGGCATGGAGATTCTTATGACAGACTTTTTGTGAGGTTTGAAGAGATGATCCAGTCTTGTCGCATGGTCGAACAGATTTTGGAAAAAATGCCCGAAGGGCCCATCATGACAGACAATCGAGAGGTAGCCCTTCCGGCAAAACATGAAGTATACGGTTCTATAGAAGGGATCATTCAGCAATTTAAAATCGTGATGCACGGAATCAAGCCGCCGCCTGGAGAAATCTATTCCTACACCGAAGCGGCCAATGGAGAATTGGGTTTTTATATTGTGAGTGATGGTTCCGACAAACCGTATCGGATTAAAGTGAGACCCCCTTGTTTTGCTATTTATCAAGCCTATCCCGATTTGATGAAGGGAGCTTTGGTTGCTGATGCCGTAGCAATTTTGGGCGGATTGAATATTGTGGCGGGAGAATTAGATCGATGAACTTTGAATTCATTCCAGAGAATAAACGAAAGTTTGAGGAATATCTCAAACGTTATCCTCAAAAGAAGGCAGTGTTATTGCCGGCGTTGTGGTTAGTGCAAGAACAACAGGGCTGGATCTCGCCGGAGTCGATGGAGTATCTAGCCAAACTTTTAGATCTCTCACACGCTTATATCTATGAGACCGTCACTTTCTACACAATGTACAACAAAAAACCGATCGGCAAACATCATATTCAAGTCTGCAACAGTGTTTGCTGTTGGTTGCGTGGCTCTCAAGAAACGGTGGAGCAGATCAAGAAAAAACTCAATATAGAAGTGGGAGAAACAACAACCGACAAACGTTTTCATCTATCCACGGTTGAGTGTTTAGGTTCTTGCGGCACGGCCCCCATGATGCAGATTAACAATGATTATTATGAAGATTTGACGGAAGCAAAGATCGACAAGATATTAAAAGAACTAAAATAGAATGGAACTCATTTTATCAAAAAATTGGGGGGCTCCAAATCGAAGTGCCTATGCCTCTTTGCAAAAGCTTTTCAAGATGACTCCTGCGCAAGTGATTGAGGAGGTGAAGGCTTCAGGTCTACGTGGTCGCGGTGGGGCCGGTTTTTCGGCAGGTGTCAAATGGGGTTTTATTCCCAAAGACACAAAAAAACCGATTTATCTGATTTGTAATTTTGACGAAAGCGAGCCGGGAACCTTCAAAGACAGAGCGATTGCCGAAAAAGATCCCCACATGATGATTGAAGGGATGATTATTGCGGCCTATGCAATCGGTGCCCACACAGCCTACATTTATATCCGCGGTGAATTTTACAAACAGTGGGAGATTGTAGAAGCTGCACTCAAAGAGGCCGCCGCAAAAGGATTTTTGGGAAAAAATATTTTGGGATCCAAATTTGATCTTGATATTTATCAGCATAGAGGTGCGGGCGCCTATATTTGTGGGGAAGAGACAGCCCTTTTGTCTTCGCTGGAAGGTGGAAGGGGTTATCCCAGAATCAAGCCCCCCTTTCCGGCGATTGAAGGGGCATGGGGTTGCCCAACCATTGTGAACAATGTAGAGACCCTTTCAAATCTTCCCTACATTATTAATAACGGTGCCGCCGCTTTCAAAAAATTTGGGACAGAAAAAAGTTCTGGTACGAAATTAATTTCGGCCTCAGGCCACATCAACAAGCCGGGAGTTTATGAAGTCGAAATGGGGCTTCCTATTCGGACTTTTGTGGAGGAGTATTGTGGTGGTGTGTGGAAGGGCCGGAAATTAAAAGGGTTGGTGCCGGGTGGTTCTTCGTTTCCCGTTTTGACTGCAGAGGAAGCCTATAATGTGAATCTCGATTTTGAATCGTGTGCGGCCGCCGGTACTTCGCTGGGTTCCGGTGGTTTTTATGTGATGGATGAAACGACCTGCATGGTCCGCATGTTACAATTTACTGCCAAATTTTATGAACATGAATCGTGTGGGCAGTGCACGCCATGCAGAGAGGGAACCGGTTGGGTTTCCCAAATTGTCAAAAGAATTGAAGAGGGAAACGGCCGCGATCGTGATTTGCAACTCTTGATTGATGTGTCCAATAACATGATGAATGGAAGAACAATTTGTGTTTTTGCCGATGCGCTGGCGATGCCGGTGATTAGTTATGTGACAAAGTTTAGAAAAGAATTTGAAGAGCATGTCCGTTTGGGAAAATGTCCGTACGCTAGTACGATGGTACGCTAGTACGATGGTAAAAATAAAAATAAACAATAAGGAAGTTGAGGTAGCGGAGGGGACGACGGTTTTGAAGGCAGCGCTGGCCAACAAAGTTGATATCCCTTATTTTTGTTATCACCCCAAACTCTCGATTTCCGGCAATTGCCGCATGTGTCTGGTCAACATCAAGGGCCAGAACAAACCGGTCATTTCTTGTCGCGAAAGAGTGCGGGAGGGGATGGAGGTTGATACCAAATCAGAAGAAGTCAAAAAAATGCAGCAGGGAGTTTTAGAGTTTATTTTGGTCAATCATCCTTTGGATTGTCCTATCTGTGATCAATCGGGTGAGTGCGATCTGCAGGATAATTATTTTAAATTTTCGAAATTTCCCTCCCGCCTGGAAGATCAAAAAATCCATAAACCCAAAGTCAAATCACTGGGTCCTCTGGTCACACTTGATGATGAGCGCTGCATTGTCTGCACGAGATGTGTGCGATTTTGCGATGAGGTAGCAGGCACTCATGAACTTTGTGTGACCGAGCGTGGAGGACACTCCGAACTGACGACTTACCCTGGAAAAGAGTTAAAAAATCCTTATTCACTTTGCACAGTCGATGTTTGCCCCGTGGGAGCACTCACTTCCACCGATTTTCGTTTCAAAAAACGGGTCTGGTTTTTGAAAACGACCCCTTCAATTTGTACCGGCTGTGCCACCGGCTGTAACATCAAGATGGATTGGGATGATTCGGTGGTTTATCGCTACCGTCCCAGAGAAAATGAGGCGGTCAACCAATGCTGGATGTGCGATGAAGGAAGGCTTTCCTATAAATTTATTAATGATGCGAACAGGGTTTTTGAACCTTTGCTCAAAAAACATGGGGAGTTTGAAGAAATAACTTGGGAAGGGGCTCTCAAACATATCGCTGATATTTGCTATGAAAATCCCAAGGTTCATTATATCGGTGTTTTATCGGCTCAAGCCAGCTGCGAAGAAAATTTCACCCTCCATTCCTTTTTGAAAAATGTTTTTCCAAAAGCCCAATTTTTGACGACAAAAAAAGAAGTGCCACACCCATCCCACGATGAATTTTTAATCGATGCGGACAAAAACCCCAATTCAAATTTTTTAGAATTGCTTGAAATTAAAGAAGCAGATGATTTTGCAAAAGAAGGGATATATTTTGTTTTGGAACATTTAACGAATGCTCAGAAAGAGGCCTTGATTATGGCCAAGCCAAAGATGGTTGTTTGGCTGGCCTCAAACTTAGGGGACGTTTCCCTTGCAGGGGGAACGTCCCCTAAGTTGTCCCCTCCGTTGTGGGCCGATGTGATTTTGCCAAAACCGACTTTTGCAGAACAAGAAGGACACTTTATTAACAGACAAAAAAGACTTCAGAAAGCAAACAAGGCCTTCGAACCAAAGGGTCATGCGAGGCCTGTTTGGATGGCTCTAGCAGAGCTTTCCAGAAAATTGGATAAGCCATTGGATTGGAATTCTTACCCAAATGTTTTTAAAGAAATGAGTCAGGAACTAAAATGGATTACGCAATTGCAGCGCTAAAAACAGCTTCGATCTTTCTTGTTGTGATCAGCATCGTACCCGTCTTGATCTGGCTGGAGCGAAAAGGTGCGGCCTATATCCAAGATCGTCGTGGCCCCAATCGCGCCGCTATTTTGGGTGTGAGGCTGGGTGGGCTGATCAACAGTTTGAATGATGTCGTCAAACTTTTGTTCAAGGAAGATATCATTCCAGCCAATGTCAACAAGCCCCTTTTTATTTTGGCTCCGATGATCGCCTTTTTTGTGGCAACGATTACTTTGGCGGTTATACCGTTTGCAGATCCAATTCAGCTTGGTTCGACAAAACTTCTTCTGCAGGTCGCCGATTTGGATGCGGGGCTTTTGTATGTTTTTGCCGTCTCCAGTTTGGGAGTTTATGGTGTTATGCTTGCCGGATGGGCAGCCAATAACAAATATTCACTTCTGGGAGGGTTGCGATCTGCTGCCCAGATGGTTAGCTATGAAGTTTCTTTGGGACTGGCTGTTGTAGGGATTTTTTTGATGGCGGGATCTTTGAAATTGACTGACATTGTGGCTTATCAGGGTTCTAACTTGTTTCATTGGAATATTTTGCTTCAGCCGGTTGCCTTCTTTATTTTTCTGACGGCGTTGTTTGCAGAGACCAATCGTTTGCCTTTTGATCTACCAGAAGGAGAATCCGAACTGGTTGCCGGTTTTCATGTTGAATACTCCAGCATGAAGTTCGCCCTCTTTTTTATGGCGGAATACGCCCATATCATTGTCGGCTCTTGTATCATTACAACTTTATTTTTTGGAGGCTGGCATATTCCATTCGTTCCTGTCGATTTGATTCGGATGAATGCAGAACTCGTTGCACAGGGTTTGTGGATTGGTTTTGCTATTTTTTCAATCCTGGGTGGCGGGCTTTTGGTTAGGCGTTTCAAAAAAGGTAAGTATGGAGATTTGAGGGATTACGAGCCATTAGTGATTGGGGCACCAGGAATCCTGATAGGCTTTGCTCTCTTAGGTTTGTTTGCGATCTTCGCACAAGACTGGGAATTTCTTCCTTGGGGTAAAAATATTTTTATTGCCACCCTTCAAGCCGGTGTTTTTTTAGCGAAAGTTTTATTTTTCTGTTTCTTTTTTATCTGGGTGCGCTGGACGCTTCCCCGATTTCGCTATGATCAGTTGATGCGTTTGGGTTGGAAAGTGATGTTGCCCTTGGCATTGATAAATATTTTGGTGACGGGGTGGGTTGTTTTGCAAAGTTAAGGGAATAATAAAGAGCAGCCACCTATCTTTTCTATCCAAATAAAATGCTTGTCTAGACTGAAAACATTGGCAGAAGAACTTTTGGCCAGACTTGCAATGTAACAATCGGTGAGATTAATTTTCTTACCAGTCTGTCTTAATCTTAAAGAAAGCTCTCCAGCCTCTTGCCAGTGTGTGTCGTTGCCTTGAATCCAATAAAGCGGTTTGAAATATTCTTTAAGTTTTTTGACTTCTTTTTCACCCCGCGAGCCTTGGACTAGTTCAGCCTGAATAATAGCAGCCGTGGCGACTTGGGCATTATCCAATAATGTGTCTACTGTTTGTTCGAGTTCAATGTTTTTCTTCAAGAAATAGTCGATCCAGACGGAGGTATCAATCAAAACAAGATTATCTTTGGGCATGACGGATCTCGTCGGCCGAAAGGTCAAACTTGAGTTTTCCTTTTAGGTCTTTTATTTTTGCTATTTGATGACGCCTTAGATAATCTTGGATGGCAGTCATGACCGCTTTCGCCTTTGTATTAGCTCGACTGACTTGTTGAAGGGTTTGGAGCACCTTACTGTCCAATGTAACTGTTGTGCGCATTGTATAGGAATTATGTGCATTTTTTTAAGAAATGTCAATCAAAATTCAATAGAAATTGTGCACTTTTTAACCTAAGAGTAGAGCGTTGTTTATACAGCACTGAAAAATTGGAATGCCAAGTTTTCATTTACATATCTAGGTAAGGGAAATGGAGTGTAGGGGATACAGTTTTTAAAATATTTTTAGAAGCATAACCCATTGAAATTATTTGACTTCTCTCTCTCTCTCTCTGCCTGTAATCCCACGCAACTTTTTTTGATTTCGGACGATAACTAGTGTAGAAGGCAAACACGTTTAAAAACAAGGAGGTATTTATGGCCAACGCAATTATTACAAACGCTACAGCAAAAATTGCTAGGGACGTGAACCAAGATGGGTACGCCGACATTGTTACACTCCGTTTTGATCTGGATGAATCACAGAAAATCAAAGCCGCTTCAGTGACGGATGTCGAATACGGAACAAAAGTTGCAGGCGAATTCAAACGTCTAGAGGACCCTGTATTTAGAAATGGCAATGCTTTGTTCCAAAAGGGTATAAGAGCCCAAATAGGTGATGATAGACAAAGCACTAGTCCTATTGAAGCAATTCTTCTGCGGGTAGAGTCACGTCTAGATAACCCAAAAAAATTCGTAGATCTAGAAGAAGTAATAATTAATGGCGCCAAAGTCTATGTGGATATATTAGTGGAAATTAAACTAAAAGCGTGGCCAGAGTTACATAATATTGACGGTATGCAGCCAGTCGATAATATTAAATTGACAAACTAGGATTGTACAACAAATAGCCGCTACTTTCCGCCTGAAATCCTACCTTGATTTAGCATCGAAAGTTCGTTACCTAGCCATCCCTGATGATGGAACCGATTTTCTTTTATGGTTTTGGGGGGTTGGCGGTGGTCACAGCACTGTTGATGGTGACCAGGGTCAATCCAATTGCCTCGGCGGTTTGGCTGGTGGTCTGCTTTTTTGCCTTTGCCGCACTTTTTATAACGTTGGAAGCCCATTTTATTGGGGTCATTCAAGTGCTACTCTATGCTGGCGCCATCATGGTTTTGTTTATCTTTGTGATCATGCTTTTAAATATTGGAGCGGAAGAGCTCAAAGCAAGAACGATGCAGTTTTCAGGACTTTTGGGAGGATTAGTTACTATCTACCTCATTGTTTTGATCACACTGGGGCTTCTCAAAAATCCAGTCAGATTTTTTGAACCTTTGACGGAAGGGTACGGCTACGTTGCCCCCGTTGGACGATTATTGTTTACAAAATATTTAGTGCCGTTTGAGCTGACATCCGTTTTACTTTTGGTTGCAATCGTAGGGTCAGTAGTGATGGGGAAGAGGAAGCTGTAAAAAATTAGAAATGAAAAATCAAAAACCAAAAATACAAACTAAGAATAAAAGTTTTTTGTTTTTAATATGTGTTTTTGGTTTTTAACTTTTAATTTTTTATTTAGTTCATGATGATTACGTTAACACATTATTTAATTTTGGCTGCGGTGCTTTTTTGCATTGGTGTTTTTGGTGTTGTGGTGCGTCGCAATATCCTCATTATTTTTATGTCGATTGAATTGATGCTCTCTGCCGTCAATTTAGTTTTTTTATCTTTTTCCCGTTATTTAGGAACTCAAGATGGCCATGTCTGGGTCTTCATGGTTTTAACCGTGGCAGCAGCAGAGGCTGCAGTGGGGTTGGGAATCATTGTGGCCCTGTTTAGAAATAAACAGACTATCTATGTGGATGAAGTCAAAGAGTTAAAAGGTTAAAAATGCTGCGCACACTTTATCAATATATCGCACCGCAGACACTGGCTTGGCTCATTGTTGCCCTTCCATTGGCCGGTGCGACAATCAATGGGTTCTACTCTCTCGTTGCTTCCAGATTTCACAAACATGCTTCGCACTCATTCACCTCACTCATTGGTTGCGGCCTGCCTGTTCTTTCTTTTGTGATTTCTTTGCTCATTTTTGTTACTTTAATCGGTTTTTCTGCGGGCCAAGACCCTACCATGATCACCGGCCCGCTTTTTCAGTGGGTGGTGACGGGAAATTTAACAATCGATCTTGGTCTCAAGTTTGATCAGCTCTCTCTCGTCATGGTCCTCATTGTGACCGGTGTTGGCTCTCTCATCCATATCTATTCGATGGGCTACATGGGGCATGATGAAGGGTACGCACGTTATTTTTCTTATCTCAATTTATTTTTATTCTTCATGCTCCTTTTGGTTTTGGGAGATAGTCTGGTCCTTCTTTTTGTCGGCTGGGAGGGAGTGGGGCTCTGTTCTTATTTGCTAATTGGTTTTTGGTTTGAAGATCCTACAAAAGCGGCCGCCGGGAAAAAAGCCTTTATTGTGAACCGAATAGGCGATGCCGGCTTTTTGCTGGGGATGTTTTTTATTTATGCAACACTTTCCTCACACAATCTGCCGCCGACCGAACATCAATACAACTTTTTTAATTTTGAGGTGATCAAACACCATTCGGCTTATTTGATGCCGGTTGCTACACCCATTTGTTTGCTTTTATTTTTGGGGGCTTGCGGAAAGTCGGCACAAATTCCTCTTTATGTTTGGCTACCCGATGCCATGGCCGGTCCCACACCTGTTTCCGCCCTCATCCATGCCGCAACAATGGTGACCGCCGGTATCTACATGATCGCAAGGCTTAACTTTTTGTATGTGTTGAGCCCAACTGCGATGCAGGTTGTGGCGTGGATTGGAGCTATTACCGCCATCTTTGCCGCAACGATTGGTCTCACACAAACCGATATCAAAAAAGTTCTGGCCTATTCCACCATTTCGCAATTGGGCTACATGTTTTTGGCCTTGGGTGTGGGGGCTTTTAGTGCTGCGATTTTTCATTTGATGACTCATGCCTTTTTTAAGGCCCTTTTGTTCTTGGGGGCGGGCTCTGTGATTCACGCCATGGGTGGAGAGCAAGATATTCGTAATTTCGGTGGCCTGAAAGAAAAAATGCCGATTACCGCTTGGACTTTTGTGATTGGCGCTGCAGCCATTTCCGGGATTTTTCCTTTCGCCGGATTTTTCAGCAAAGATGCCATTTTGTGGCACACTTTTCATGGGGGTCATATCAGTCTTTGGTTGATTGGATTTGTGGGGGCGGGGCTCACCGCATTTTATATGTTTAGGCTCGTTGGCATGACTTTTTTTGGCCAACCTCAGATGGGAAGAGGCGAGTGGCAAAAGGTACATGAGTCCCCTCCATCGATGGGGTTTGTCCTTCTTTTCTTAGGTGTCTTGTCGGTGATTGGCGGCTGGGTCGGAATCCCTGAGGCCTTTGGTGGTGGGGATCATTTTCATCACTGGCTCTCCGGGGTTTTTGGAAAAATGGTCGTGCACGAGGGGATGGAAGAGGGTCACGCTGCCGAAATTATTTTAACCGTTGTCTCTTTGCTTTGGTCACTCCATTTTGCAATCCTTGCCAGTGTTATTTATGCGCAACGACGCGAATGGCCCACCAAAATGGCCGAGAAATTTCAGTTTTTATACAAACTGATCTTCAACAAATATTGGATCGATGAACTCTATGATTTTATCATTGTGAGGCCTCTTGTCACTCTTTCCGAAAAAGTTTTTTGGGGAGTGATTGATGCCAAAGTGATTGATCAATATGGGGTGCACGGTGCCGGTCGGCTCATGATTTTTTGGAATCGCTGTGTCACTGCCGTGCAAACGGGAGTCGTGCAACAGTATCTTTTATTTTTTGTGATTGGTGTTGTTTTGATTCTTTGGGGGTTTGTGTTTTAATTTTATGCTGATTGAGTGGCTACAATCTCATTTGCTGAGTTTGATGGTTTTTCTGCCGACGGCGGGCGCACTGTTTATTTTATTACTTCCCAAAAATGAGGCGGCCTCCATCAAAGCAACCGCTTTGGGATTTACCCTTTTCACATTGCTTACCAACATTTGGGCGTGGTGGTTTTTCCATGGCCTAGCCGACTTTGAATTGCAAGAAACACTCACCTGGATTCCGGCGTTCAACATTTACTATCGTTTAGGAGTTGATGGGGTCAGTTTCCTGCTCATTACACTAACCAATTTTTTGATGCCCTTGGTTGTTTTGTCTTCCTGGAGAGAAATCAGAACCAAGCTCAAAGAATACATGTTTTTGATGCTCATTTTGCAAACCGGTATGGTGGGGACATTTGCCGCCCTGGATCTTTTTCTTTTTTATGTCTTTTGGGAAGTGATGCTGATCCCGATGTATTTCTTGATTGGTGTTTGGGGCTCTGGCCGAAAGATTATGGCGGCCTTCAAGTTCATTCTCTATACAATGATAGGAAGTGTCTTGATGTTGGTCGCCATTTTGTATGGTTATTTCAAGGGAGGACAGAGTTTTAATTTTGTCGATTGGCTGACCATTCCCTTTGGTCTCAAGGAACAACTTTGGCTCTTTTTGGCCTTTGGGCTCGCTTTTGCAATCAAAGTTCCTCTCTTTCCTTTTCACACTTGGTTACCCGATGCCCATACGGAAGCCCCAACGGCGGGGAGTGTGATTTTGGCCGGCGTTTTATTAAAAATGGGAACCTATGGATTTTACCGCTTTGCGATGCCCTTTTTTCCAGAGGCGGTTCGCTATTTTTCTCCCTATATTTTGACTTTGGCCGTTGTGGGAATTGTTTATGGCTCACTGGTTGCCATGGTCCAAAAAGATGTGAAGAGGCTTGTTGCCTATTCCTCGGTTGCGCATTTAGGTTTTGTCATTTTGGGATTGTTTGCGCTGAATCAAAAGGGGGTTGAAGGGGCTGTTTTACAAATGATCAATCATGGACTCTCCACCGGAGCCCTCTTTTTGCTCGTTGGGATGATTTATGAAAGACGTCACACACGCCAAATTTCTGCGTATGGTGGGATTGCGGCTAAGGTTCCAGTCTATGCCTTTTTCTTTATTTTTGTCACTTTGTCTTCAATTGGTTTGCCAGGGCTTAATAATTTTGTTGGAGAGTTTTTGGTTTTGTTGGGTGCTTTTGAAACAAAAGGGATTTTTGGAATAGTGGCTGTTTTGGGTGTGGTTTTGAGTGCGATCTATATGCTTTGGATGGTGGAGAGGGTCTTTTTTGGAAAGTTAGAACATGAGGAAAATAAAAAATTGCAGGATTTGGGTTTAAGAGAGGTTTTGATTTTGGTTCCCCTTTGTCTGGCAATGATTGGAATTGGTGTTTATCCAAAACCGATCATGAACAAGATGCACTCTTCGACAGAAGCGTTTTTGAAATTAACAATGCGTACGGATGCGAAGGCTTCCGCTCAGTTGCTCACACCTTCGCACCAATATATGAAAAATGATGCAAGAATTATTAAAAATTGATTGGTTAGTTTTTTTGCGGCAGACCCTGCCTTTGCTTCTTCCTTTGGGTGGGGGCGGTTTTTTATTATTAGTGGGCCCATTTTTTAAGAGGTCTCATCGTTTTAATTTTATCTTTTCTATTGCGATTGCCTTACTCGCCCTTTTCTTCGCCTGGCAAGAATGGCTTGGAGCCACTAATCAAACTGTCAACCTTTTACTTTTTGATCGTTTCACCTATCTTTTTGCCATTTTATTTTTGATAGCCCTTATTTTAACGCTGTTACTTTCTTATTCTTATTTGGAATCGTTTGGATTAGTCCGGCCGGAATATTATGCCCTCCTTTTATTTGCCGTTTTTGGGATGATGTGCATGGTGGCGGGTCACGATTTGATGGTTGTCTTTTTAGGTTTAGAAGTGATGTCGGTTTCTGTCTATGTTTTGGCCGGTTTTCAAAGAAGCAATGTTTTAAGTGTAGAAGCGGCATTAAAATATTTTTTGGTGGGGGCTTTTGCCAGTTCTTTTTTGCTCATGGGAATTGCCTTTATCTATGGGGCCACGGGTACAACCGATTTAATTGTTCTTCATCAAAAAGGATTAGGAATGTTAGCCGGTGAGACAAGAGTTTATGCCTTGGTGGGGTTGAGTCTGCTCGCCGTTGGTCTTGGATTTAAAATCGCCCTCGTCCCTTTTCACTTCTGGGCGGCGGATGTTTATCACGGGGCCCCTGTTATTGTGACGACATTCATGGCCACCGCCGTGAAAGCCGCCGGCTTTGGCGCCATTTTGAGAGTTGTTTGGGCATTGTTTCAATGGGAACCACTCCTTTTTGCTAACATGATATGGGTGGCTTCTGTCTTGACGATGACGATTGGCAACATTGCGGCCCTCACACAGAAAAATTTGAAACGAATGCTTGCCTATTCTTCAATCGCCCATGCCGGTTATGCAATCCTTCCATTAGTTGCTTTTAGCAAGCAAGGAGCTTCGGTTACTTCCAGTATTTCTTTTTACATGTTGGCCTACATTTTGATGACAGTAGGGGCCTTTGCCGTTTTGATTGCTTTGTCGGAAAAGGAAGAAAAATGCACTATTCAAGATTTGTCAGGCCTGGGAACTAGAAAACCATTCTTGGCTTTTTCAATGACCCTTTTTCTTTTGTCTTTAACCGGCATTCCCCCAACGCTTGGGTTTTTTGGTAAATATTATCTGTTTTTGCAAGCTGTTCAGGCTGGCTACATTTGGCTTGCGGTGATTGGTGTCATTAATAGTGTGATTTCGGTCTATTATTATTTGGGCCCCGTTGTTGCGATGTATTTTTCAAAAGAAACTGCTGACCAAAAAGTAGGGCCTACTTATTGGTCACCCCAAGCCGTATTGGTTGTGATTTGGTTTACTTTTTTAGGAGTTAGCCTTTTTGGCCTTTTCCCATCCAATCTTTTGGACCTGATCCAAACTTCCGTTTCTTCTTGGCTAGTGGCTGGGAAATAAATCTTTGCGAGGGCTTCCCCTGCCTGGACGAATTTAGGACTGGGTGTATAGAGATGTCGATGGTGGTTTAAATATATCTTACCATCGCCTCATCATTTATAAAAGAATTGACAGAGAACTAAAAGCGAACTAAAAGAAATAGCCATGCTACTAAAATTAGTAAGTATTTGAAATTATTATGTTTAATGAATTTAATCCCTTTAACCCCAACTCAATTGTAACGCCCACATTATTTGCTGGGCGCCATGAACAAGTCTTGCAGATACTTAAAAAACTAGCCCAAGTTCGTGAAGGGCTTCCCTCTAGCTTTGTACTTCAAGGAGAACGAGGTATTGGTAAAACGGCTTTGGCAAAACTTATTCTTCATGTTGCTGAGGCTAAAGATCCAAAATTGGAAAAACTCAATTTTTTGGCTAGTTATTATAGTGTCGAGAGAGGTCAAACTTTTGAATCGGTCTTGCAGGCATGTTTAAACTCAATGACCGACCGTATGCCAGATACGGTTCTCAAACGGTTGACCAATCGGCTAGGGGGTTTTTTTAAGAATGGTAAGTTTACTATTGGGGCCTTTGGTGCCAGCGCTACCTATGAAGGTTTAGGCTCATCTACTCCAGAAGAAGCTTTGCTTGCTATGAAAGATCGTGCTGTCTCCATTTTTTCTAATATCATTAGTGGATTAGATGAGGTCCAAGATACAAAAAATAAGCGAGATGGAGTTTTATTAGTTATCGATGAAATCCATAATTTGAAAGACCTTTCAGGCACAGCACAGGTTCTACGTGCTATTGCTACAACATTAGATGTCAATCAGTTAGGCAAAATTTCTTTTATGATCATTGGCTATGCAGAAGGTATGAATCATTTTTTTGAGGGAGATCCATCTGCTCGGCGACATTTTGATTTGATAAATTTGGCCGTTATGCCTAGGCACGAAGCAAAGGAAGTGCTTATAAAGGGTTTTACAAGAACGGGTTTAACATATGATGAAAATGTTTTGGAAAAAAACATCGATGTTGCGGGTGGTTATCCTCATTCAATTCAGATTATTGGTCATAATCTTGTCGGCGTTGACGAAAATCAGCATATTGATCAAGACGATTGGGCAAAGGCTTTGCGGCGATCTGCTATTGAATTAACTCAAAAAGATTTTTCAGAATTTTATGATTTCAAGGGCAGGGGAACACTTCGTGAGACCGTATTAAACCTTTTAGCTCTGCGCGGACGGCCCATGACTAAACAGGAGATAAAAAAACTCAGCGATGGAAAAAACATTTATACAGAAACCTGTTTAGGAGCTTTGAAAAAATCAGGAGCCATCAAAGAAACGCCAGACAGAACCATTGTGCTTCACTCAATGCTTTTCCGAGCAGCGATTCTCATACACCTGTACACACATGCACAGGAAAACCAATCCTATAGTGATTTGATCAAAAAAATTAAGTCGCTCAACAACAAAACCGATTCAATTTAGGAATAGAAGTAAATCATCTCAAAAAGAATTTAAGGGAGATGGAGACTTAACCTAAGCGGTACCCCAAATATGAAATGGGTCATCAGCTTTCCCATGGATTTAAGCCGTGAAGTGTTCTAAGTGAGACTTCTTCTATGAAAAAGAAATTGCAAGGGGAGAGATAAATGAGCTTTTACAGATATTTCAAATTTGAAGATAGTTTAAAAACTCTGTCCTCACTTTGCCTTCGCATGTCAGATCCACGTCATTTTAATGACCCTTTCGAGTTCAACCCAGTAATCGATTTAAGTGATATTACTTATGACAAAGCCACTGTTTATTTTGGTTCTGAGAAGGGGCTTGAGGGTATTTACAGAGAGAAAGGCACTAAAGAACCATATACTCAATTTAAAGAAAATTTTTTAAAAACTGAACTGAAGGGTTTTGTTAATAAATGGCTGGATAATCGTCATGTGCATGAGGAAAAGATGAGTTTTCAAAGCGCCCTCTGCCCAAGGTTTAATGTTGTTTGTGGCTCGTTCACACCATTATCAATTTTGATGTGGTCTCACTATGCTGAAAAACATTCAGGCGTGGTAATTGAGTTCAATCAAAATGAATCTCCCTTTTCACGAATACAGAGAATAGGAAGATTGATAAATGTGAATTATGAAGACAAAAGACCTCTTTATAAATTTGGATTTGATCATAGCGAGCTAGAACTCCTTGAAAAATTCAACCAAGTTGCAAGAACTAAATATACGTGTTGGGGCTATGAAAAAGAGGTTCGAGCCGTTTTGCCGGTGGGAGATGATATAGTGAAAACACGTGTAATAAAAAAGTTAGATGATCATTATTACCTTTCAATTACTCCGCGATCAATTTCATCAGTTATCATGGGATCTCGAATAGAAAATACCAGCTATGAAGCGCTGAGAGGAATTTTAAACCAGGAATTTTTTAAGCATATTCAGTTAAAAAAATGTTTTTTGTCGAAAAGTAAATTCGAATTGGAAATCGAATAAAAAAAGTCCTTGGAGTTCCAAGGGCTTTTCTATCTTTGCTCCGCGAGGTGGATTCGCAAAACCGTTAGCAATTTGGGTGAGAAAGGCGTCTCGGAGGCGCTTGCGACAGCGGGGGCTATAATCATGCAAGCGCCGAGAGACGAGTGGGTGTTTTGGGGCGCTCCCCGAAACAACCCACGTCCTTTCGAATCCCAAATTGCGGAAGGTTTTGCGATATATGTCGCGAAATAAATCCTTGGAATCCCATCCTAGCTAGTTTACACTTCGTTTATGGCCGATTTTGAAACCGACATTCCTGATTTAGGCGAGATTGATGTTCCAACCGGTTTGGATGATCTCCTTTCAGAATCAACTCGCAAAAAGCAAGTGGTGGGGAGTTGGGGGTTTCACTCCAATTTGAATTTCACAAAAATGTCTACCGAAGAGACCAATGTCTGGTTTTTTGAACAGGTCTTTAACTTTTTGCGGGCTTTTTTTGGTTTGGTGGTTCCAGACCATATGGAAGTCATCACTTATAATGCCGTCAAGCAGATCAAGAAAGAAAACCTAAATCCAATGACTTTTTTGGATGAACTGATGTTGGTGATGAAAAATTTGAATGAACCGTTGTGGGTCATTCGCTTGCATTTAAACCTGGTTGGATTTTTACGCACTGATTGGGATCCAGATAACTTGGTCCGCTTTCAAATCCAAGAGCCGGCCAATTTTGTGGTTTGGGGTGGGCCGGACGAAAACGGTTTTCAAACCTTTTCGATCAGCTATGCTTTGTTTTCGAATCAAAAACTAAAAGGCGAAGATTCTTTATTATGGTCGATTAATCAGCCGTTGTTGGAAAAGGCTATGAAGAAGTGGGAAAAGCAATCAGGCCATCGCATTGAAGTCGTACGTGGCAACAGCAAAGATTTAAATTTGTATCAGCACGGTTTTAAGGAGCCGGCCCCAACTGGCGCCAAACCGTTTGGCACTACGCAACAACCCGAAGAACCTTCCGAAGATAAAATTCCGGATCTAGATGACCTAGACATTTAAAATCTTCTCCGACCTATACGATTGGGGTTGTTTCCTTAAGTGACGAAAGCTTCCGCTCGTTGGATTCTCAGGGACGTGGGTTGGTTTGGGGAGAGCCCCAAACCACCCACTCCGCTCTCCCCCGCCAAAATATGAATAGCCCCCACAAAGAGTTGGCGGGGTCCGAGAGGCCCTTCGAATCCAACTCGCTCGCGCTTTCGTCACGCCAGTCGAAAACAAACCCAATGCACAAGCACTCCAAACTACAGCTATAGTTCGAAGCGCCCCTGCGAAAAATGCACAATTTAGTTGGGAGAAATGAAAAGGCGCGAACGAGCTAGGTGAGAAGGTGTCCACAGTCCCGCCACACTGATTGGGGGCCTAATACCTGGCGGAACGAGGATAAAGTGAGATTTTGGGGGCCTTCCCAAAATCGAGCGGCCTTCGAACCTGGCGAGTGGAAGCCTTTTCATTTTGAATCAATCAACAAAAGCATTTTTCGAAAGGGTCGGGGAAGGGTTTATTTAATCTTTGACCCCACTGCCACATCCTTTGTGGGAGTTAAAATAGAAATCACATTGGCATCGCTGGCGGCGAGGAGCATGCCGTTGGATTCCACACCTCGAATTTTGACTGGTTTTAAATTGATCACAACCACAATTTTTCTGCCGACTAATTCTTCAGGGGGATAGTGTTGGGCAATGCCGGCTACAATTTGGCGTTTTTCATTTCCGAGATCAATTTGGAGTTTTAGCAACTTATCTGCTCCTTCTATTTTTTCTGCTGAAATAACCTGTGCGACTCTCATGTCCACTTTTGCAAAGTCGGTGATGTCTATTGTGGGGGCTCGCGTCGCCCCCTCCGCCGGCAAAGCCGTCGGAGCCTCCCCCTCTCGCGAGCCTTGCTCGCTAGGCTTTTTTGATTGTTCCATAAGTTTCTCCTTTGGTTCTTCGATTCTTGGAAAAAGGTTTGGGCCTTTTTGGATGTTTGAGCCAAATTGCTCCAAGATTTTTTCCGCCGTACTTGGCAGAAATGGTTTTAGCAAATTTGCAATGGTTCGAATCGATTCTGCTACGTTATATAAAATTTCCTTCCGTGTTTGAGTTTCAGTAATTTTCCACGGTTTATTTTCGTTAATATAACGGTCTGTTTGGGTAATCCCTTCCCAAATGGCAGCGAGGGCTTCATGAAAGGCAATATCCCCCGACTTCATTTCCAGAAACCCCCCAACTTTTTTCTTTAAACCTTTCATTTTTTTGGCCAGAGGATTTGTTTTTCCTTTGACAGGAGAGATCACACCCTTTTGATACTGCTCAATCATTCCCAATGTCCTGCTCACCAAATTTCCAAGGCCGTTGGCCAAATCACCGTTGTAGCGACGGATGAAATCATCCCATGTAAAATCACTATCCTGACCAAAACTGGAAGTCCTGAGCAAATAATAACGAAGGGCATCGGCTCCATAAGCATCAACAACATCCATCGGGGTCACAACATTGCCCAACGTCTTGCTCATCTTTTCGCCTCTCAAGTAGACAAAGCCGTGGCCGAAAACAGATTTGGGCAAAGGTATTTTGGCCGCCATCAGCATGGCAGGCCAAATGACACAATGAAAGCGGGTGATATCTTTGCCAATCACATGCAGATCGGCCGGCCACCACTTCTTAAATTTTGATTTTTGATTTTTGATTTTTGATTTTTCTTCGCCATAGCCAATTGCCGTGATGTAATTAATCAGTGCGTCAAACCAGACATAAACAGCATGCGTTTTGTCAAACGGAACAGGAATACCCCATTTGACCGAAGCCCTGGAGACACTGATATCTTGAAGCCCCCCTTCGATTAGGCGCAAGATTTCATTGCGGCGCATTGTCGGCAAAATAAATTCAGAATTTTTTTTAATGTGTTTGTAGAGTTTATCTTGATATTTTGAGAGTTTAAAAAAATAGTTTTCTTCATGGAGCCATTTTGGTTTCGATTTGTGGTTGGGGCACAATCCATCCACCAAATCTTTTTCAGTAAAGTAGGCTTCGCACGATTCACAATACCAACCCTCATACGGTTTTTTATAAATGTCACCGTTATCGAAAAGAGTTTGAAAAAGTCTTTCGACCCCCTTTTTGTGGCGCTCCTCGGAGGTCTGAATAAAATCGTCATAAGAAATTTCCAATTTTTTCCAGATCGCTTCAAATTTTTGGCGCATCTGATCACAATAGATTTTGGGTTCCAGACCCGCCTGTCTGGCGGCCTTTTCGACATTTACACTATGCTCATCATTTCCCATCAGGAAATGAACTTTGAAGCCTTGCATCCTTTTGGAACGGGCCAAGACATCCGCTCCAATTTTTTCATAGGCGGTTCCAATGTGGGGTAGATTATTGACGTAATCAATGGCTGTCGTAATGTAGAATTTCTTCATGGATACTGTTCAAATAAATTGCTTTAAGCTCCCTTCATTTTATATTAAGCTTGTTTCCTCCAGCTACCTGGCGCTGAGGGTGCTGAAAGTACGTGATATTTTTTGGGTTGAGGCATCAGACTCCACAAACCCTTCGGGTTTGCTTCGCGGCCCAGCAAAGCTGGGCCTTGACACAAAATTCGCTCGACTCTCGGCAATTTTAGCATTCTATCCCTTTTGTTAAAATTGCCCGGCAAAGGCTGGCTTTGCCAGCCTGCGCAGCAACTTCGCAGAAGTTGCGGAGTATAATAGAGACGACTTTCATCACCCTCATCGCCACGCCGTCGGAAACAAGCTTCATTCAAAAAATAAGGTAGGTCACTTACGCAATTTATTTTGCAAGTATCTCTTTCAAGGGTGTGGGGTAGTAAAGACAAAAGGTAAAAGTTGCCACGCGAACGAGGTGGGTGAGAAAAACCTCTCGGAACCCAGCCAAACCTTATGGGGGTTACAATAATTTGGCGGGGTGAGAGTGGAGTGGGCATTTTGGGGCTCTCCCCAAAATGACCCACGTCTTTTCGAACCCACCAAGTGGAAGTGGCAACTTTTAAGTTTGAAACTCCTTTTTTCATCCGTTCGCGAGTGTAAACAACAAGCTCTCTATGAGCAACTGCTTATTGGCATAGGTTTGTAGACCGCGAGTCGCATTTTGGATGGCTGTCCATTGGGTGGTCAGTCTTTCGGTTGCTTTTGCATCTCCGTTTTCCAAGATTTTTTTGTGCCACAGTTGCTCCAATAGTATCAAAACATAAGGGAGTTTTTCGGACTCTTCACTCAATGTTTCACTCAAATCCAAAATTTTACTAGGAGTTAGACCTTGAGAGAGTTCTGTTAGTTTTTGGTTGATTTCACCGGCAAGATTCACATCAAAATCAAGAGCCATTTTGAGACTTCCCATGGCAAAGTTAGTCTTTTGTTCCGCCTCTACTTGAGACAAACCATTTCGCACCAGATATTGTTTGATTTGTTCATGACTCAAAGGACCAAAAGTCATTTGTCTACATCGTGAACGGATAGTTGGCAGAAGTCTTGTCGGTTGATGAGAAATCAAAATAAAGTAAGTGGCCTGTGGTGGCTCCTCCAAAATTTTTAGGAGGGCATTGGCACCGGCTTCTGTCATCATGTGAGCATTGTCGATAATAACTACTTTCACCTCTCCTTCCAGGGGATGAAGGTAAATTTTTTGTTTAAGCCGGCGTAGTAACTCTACCTTGATGGTCAATCCTTCCGGTTCAATAAAGTGTAAATCAGATTTGGAACAACGCAAAGCTTGTACGAGTCCCAGCGCGATTTGTTTTTTTCCGATCCCTTCAATTCCAGAAAAAAGATAGGCGTGAGCCAGCTTCTTTTCTTTAAGCTCTTTTTTTAGTTGTTCAATCTGATTTTTATGACCAAAAATATTTTGCCACATAGTTATTTGATGAGTTTCATGACTTCTTCCACCACTTTTTGATGGACTGTTTCAATATCATCCATTCCATTTATTACCTTTACCCTTTGGGGTTCTTCATGTGCAATTTTTAAATAGCCCTCTCTGACCTTCTCGTGAAATTTTGTCGATTCTTTTTCCAGCCGATCGAGTTTTGATTGGCCGGCTATTTCTGATTGTCTCTCGAGTGCTCTTTGTAAACCAATTTCAACAGGGCAGTCGATTAAAATGGTCAGATTGGGTTTGAGGTTGTCAGTAGCCAGTTGGTGGATTTCTGTTAAGAATTTTTTGTCGATAGAACGAGCCGTTCCTTGGTAGGCCGACGTGGCATCGGCAAAACGATCACACAAAACAATTTTGTCTTCCTTAAGAGCAGGTTTAATCACTTCACCCACATGTTGACAACGTGCAGCCGCATACAAAAATAATTCGGTTAATGAAGACATCTCTTTAAAATTGGCATTGAGAAGAACTTTGCGAATATTTTCGCCAATAGTCGTTCCCCCCGGTTCCCTTGTCAGTAAAACAGGGTGTCCCCTTAATTTAAGGTAGTCTTCTAAAATGCGGATTTGGGTCGATTTGCCACACCCTTCAATGCCTTCAAATGTAATAAAAATTCCTTGTGTCATGGATCTCAGTTTGGTGGTGGGTCCTGTCCCTCCGTGTTTTTGTGGGGGCCCCTAACTAAACCCCACAACAAACACTCCGGGCCACCCACCACCCAAGCCGGCTACCCTGAATCGCCAAATTTATCAAGGATTTTAATGGGTTATAAATTTTTTGGCTGGGAAGCAACTTTGGGGTATTCCAAAACCGATAACTATTAAGGAAATGGCTATTAAACCTCTGTCATTATCTTTTGAATCTATCGTTAGGGGTGTGCAAGGTGTGCAACCTGAGCAGGCCCTTCTGACCGATTTTGCCCAAGTCAGAAAGGTTGATAGCCCAGAAGAAGAGCAGACTGTTGTTTCTACTTCACCAGAACAGATGCTTCCTGAAGACACTTTCGTTGACGCAACACTCGATCCACTCAAAAATTACCGCTCACTGATTTCTTAAAAAAAATCTTCTCCGGCCTTTGCGAAAAACGTTTTCATAATACAGAGTGGAGCTTCGGGGTCCTGTCCCTCCGTGTTTTCGTGGGGGCCCCTAACTAAACCCCACGACAAACACTCCGGGCCACCCCTTCGCTTCGATCACACTACACTGAAACGTTTTTCGCAGGGGTGCTCCGAACTATAGCCATAGTTCGTAGTTTTTGTGTGCCAGGTGGGTGAGGACAGGAGTGGGGTGGACAAAACATTTGTGCGGGAACGAGGGCGTATCGAGTCAATAAAAATAATATTCGTTTCTGCAGATAGAGCTGACGGCAGGTAAGATACTATCTGCATCTTTATGAAACGAAATTATTTTTTTGACGAGATAGCCCGAAGTGGAGCACCGTTTTGAACACCCCACTCCTGCCCGAAAGCCATCCACAATTTTTATAAATCCATCAGAAAATATAGAATGGTACGGACGGGGTTGCCGGTGGCACCGACCATGGTGTGATAGCTATTCGGTTCATCGGCCCAGGCAGTAGAGGCGATGTCCATATGGACCCATTTATTTTTCTTTGCAAATCCTTCTAGAAAGAGGGCGCCACAAATTGTGGAGGCTTTGGATCCACTCCCAGAATTTTTCAAATCGGCCGGCCCTTTCAAATAACCTTTTTTGTAATTTTGATAGAGCGGAAGTTCCCATGCCGGTTCTCCCGTTTTTTTGCCAGCATTGATCAAACGTCCAATCAAACCTTTGTCATTGCCCAAAATCGGAGTGATAAGCTCTCCAACCGCATAAGCAGCGCCACCGGTAAGGGTTGCCATGTCGATCATATAGGTTGGTTTTGATTCGCAGGCATAGTCAAGCGCATCTGCCAAAACGAGACGTCCTTCCGCGTCGGTGTTGATAACCTCCACCGTTGTCCCTGCTCTTGTTGTGATGATGTCGCCAGGACGGACCGCATTGCCCGATGGCATATTTTCACAAGAGGCAATAAATCCTTCAACATGCACTTTTGGTTTCGATGTTGCCAGTGCTTTGAAAACACCCAACACCGTTCCGGCTCCCGCCATGTCTAACTTCATCAACTCAATTTCTCGCGTTTTGATATTGAGACCACCGCTATCAAAAGTGATTCCTTTTCCAATCAATGCCACTTTGGCGCGGGACTTCTGTCCAGGTTTGTAAGTTAGATGGATAAACTGCGGCGGTTCGGAAGAACCCTTTGTCACCGCAAGAAGACCTCCCATTTTCTGAGCCTTAATTTCTTTGAGTCCAAGGACTCTGCAAGAAATATTTCTATGCTCTTTTGCCAACGCCAATGCTGCTTTGGCCAAAGCGGTTGGTGTAAGGTCATTGGGAGGAGAGTTGGTTAGATCTCTCGTGAAGTTGGCGGCCTGTGCAAAAGTTTCTGCAGTGGTGCAAGCCTTTGCGAGAAGTGCTGTATTTCCTTTTGTTTGAAAGTGAATGGCCTTGAATGTCTTTGGGGTCCTTTTTTGTTTGTCTTTGTAGTAATCAAATGAATAATTAGCCAACACACAACCCTCCACAAAGGCTTGCAGACGTTCAGCAGTGGTCAATCCTTTTATTTTTGTTTGTTCGACAACACAACCGACACTTTGAGCTTTGATGCCATTAGAAATTTGTGCGACTTTGCCGCCAATTCGCCGAATGGTTTCCAAAGAAAATTTTTTCTGAAGGCCTGCTCCAATAATTAAAATATTCTTCGCTTTAATTTTTTCCAGGGAATGAATGAGAAGGCTCTCTCCTTCTTTCCCATTAAACTCTTGTGCCTTGATTGCTTGCGTGATTTGCCCTTCCAGAAGTTTATCTAGGCCTTGACCGCCATCATTTTGTTGAAGTGTTGCTGCAACCGGCTTTTCCGAATCTTTCTGAAAAGTGACAACGAAGACCAAATCGGCGATGGTTTTGTCTAAGGACTCTCTTGTGAAATGGAAATTCATATTCTTTTTTAGGCTGTTATTTAAGCCTTTGTTTTGTTAAAGTCAACTTATCGATGGATCAGAAATCGCCAGGCAAGTTGGAAAAGGGAATTGGTTTTCTTGGCCGTTTTGTGGAGCGCCTCATTGGCCAGGCCAAAAAGGCCAAAGGAAACCTGGAAGTCAAAACCGGCTTGGCCCCTATTTTGTCATTGGAATCAAGATTACCTCTTCCTAAACTTAAAACGCTCATTGATCTTGTTGGCAATCGCTTCATCCAACAATCACTCCCCGAAAATCTTAAAGATAAAAACATTTTGGAAATTGGTGAGGAAGCTTTGCCGTTTCAAAAAAACCTTTCCGAACAAAAGCCTAAAATTTTGTGCGGCGTTGTAGTGGATAAAAGATTGCCACCGAGCGTGACGGGCTCCTCGGTTTTAAAGGGGTCATTGAAGGCTCTTCCCTTTGAAAATCAATTTTTCGATTGCGCGGTGGCCCATTTGACGACTCCGCATCAAGGAGACGTGGTAAGCGTTTTCAAGGAATTAGGCAGGGTTTTGACCTCTGATGGCTTGGGACTGGTTGTTGATTTTCACCCCTTTGGGCTGTACGCAAAGAGCGGGACGCCAAGACTTCGGTCTGTCCAAGCGACAATCAAGGGGCTAGAAGATTATTATAAAATGTGTCGTGTCGCTAATCTTTCTATTATGGATGTCCATGAAGGTTTTGTGGATGATACGTTAAGAAACCAGTTTGTCAGCCACGATGAAATAGAAGCCTTTCGTGAAATTAAAGGGACACCATTGGTACTATTTTTAAAAGTCAAAAGAATTCGTTAAGGTTAATATGGATTATGAAAAACGGTTGACTGAGCTTTTTATTGAGTTGCCCGAGGTAACTCATCAAGCAAAATATTTTACCCCCACCGTTCAAGCTGGAAAATTGCTTTTCGTGAGCGGACTGCTCCCTTTTGCAGAGGGAAAGCTGGCGTTCAAAGGGAGGCTTGGCCTTGAAATCACTTTAGATCAAGGAGTACAGGCTTCGCGCTATGCGATGATTCAGTGCTTGAGTGCAGTGCGAGCCAAACTGGGCTCTCTCAACAAAATAGAAAAAATTGTTCAAATAACCGGTTTTGTCGCCTCGGGTGGAGATTTTAAGGATCATGATCGTGTTTTGGATGGAGCCTCTAATTTATTACAAGAAATTTTTGGTACAGCAGGAAAACATAGTCGCATGGCCGCTGGAGTGAATACCTTGCCTTCAGGTGCTTGTGTGGAGCTGGGAATGATTGTTGAAGTTAAATAGTCTTTTTCTGAAGCATGTGTTGGATTTTTCTCACCAACGATCTTAGGTGAAATGGTTTTGAAACATAGTCGTCGGCACCGTGAGTGAGGCCTTCGAGTCGATCGGCCTGAGCATCTCTTGCAGAAAGAATTAGAATGAGAATATCTTTCGTTTCTGGATTTTCTTTCAGACGATTGCAAACTTCAATCCCGGAGACCTTCGGCATCATCACATCAAGTAAAATGAGTGAAGGTCTTTTGAGAGCAATTTTTTTGAATGCCTCTTCAGCACTATAAGCACTTTCGATTTCATACCCTTCTTTGGAGAGGAGCTTCCCCAAAACGGTATGGATTTGAGGCTCGTCATCAACGATTAGAATATTTACCATAGGGTACCAGGTACCTGGCGGTAGCCGTATAATGTTCGTCCTTAAAAATTCAATTTAGCGTTGCCATTCAGTTTCGCTTACTTTATATTGCATTCCTGTTCATTTTTGAAGTGGAAGTTTAAGGTTTGGGGGAGGGGATAAATCCTTCCTTGACAGATAAGGGCCCTCTTGGAATTAGGGCTCAAATTTATTGGGTTTTTTAACTTAAGCCAACCCATTTTCGTAAAACTGGAGTCGGAAAGGGGGTGCGATCTCCGAAAGACTACTACGATTGTTTTACTTGGGTGGACATTTATAACCCGCCTTTGCCCATTGTGGGCTTTGGCGAGGTAAAGGAGAGGAAAGTATGAAAAAACTGTTTATTACTACGTTGGCCTTAGGCCTTCTCTTTGGGACAGCAAGCTTCGCAGAAGACTCTGTCGCAGGGGGTTTTGAAGCCTCTGGTCATATTGTTACAGGTGCTGGCTGGCAGCGCTATAAAGTAGCGGGTGCTGCTGGTACGGCGATTGCGTTTGATGTAAATGGTACGGCCCCTGGAGTGATCGGTCAGTATTCCACAGGGGGTTTGGTCAATAGAGAAGATGAATTCAAATTCTTTGTTGATGAAGTTGAATTGGATATTGCCAAGACATTTGGCGAAAATATCCGAGTCCGTGCCGATCTCGATTTTGGTTCCCAAACAATGCATGGGGGACCAAGATTCAATGATCTTGGAACAGCTCTAGGTGGTACCGGTGTCGGCGTGCTCCTTGAGCAAGCTTATGCCACAGCCAATTTGTCCATTGGCAATGGTCTTGAGGTCTTGTTAGGTCGTTTCAATGCCCCATTGGGCTTTGAGTCGGTAGATACCAACAAAAACGACACCATTTCCAAGAGTATTCTCTATCGTGCATTACGTCCAAACACCTTCACTGGTGTTAAGCTTTATTATGCCTTTAGTGACTTGGTCGATTGGCATTTCTATCTTGCCAATAATAACTTGACCTACGATGATGGCGATGCGCTTAATTTGAATACCGATATTCCCGCACTTGGGTTCCGTTTGGGATTCAACTGGGGCGAAGAGGGTAAGAAAAGCACACTCGGTTGGTCGGGTGCTGTTGGTCAAGATCGCGCCAATATCAAAAGACATATGAGCTTCTTGGGTGATGTCGATTGGCAATGGTGGGCAACAGATAACTTCGCCATTGGTGGTGAAGGAATCTATCGCCAGATCAACAATACCAGAGTCACTGCTGGTTCAACAAAGAACGGCAAATATTTTGGTGCTCTCTTAAACCTACACTATGATTTTTCCGATGTGTGGGATGGAACGCTCAAATATGCCTGGGCTCATGATGTGAATGGTATTACCAGCCCGGGTCTCTCTGGACTTGGTACTGATGTTGGTGTCACCAACGTTTTTGGTGGTGGTCCCCAATCTCTCACTGGTGCTGACCAGATGTTCCATGAAATTACCGTTGCTGGTAATTACATGATTACTGATGGTGCCAAGTTGAAACTCGAAGGTGGCTATACCCTGATCAATCCAACAGGTCCTGCTAACAAGCAGCATACGTTTGGATTGGGTGGCGCCTTTGCTTATGAGTTCTAACAGGTAGTTTGTGACTGTTGTTCGAAAAGCCCTGATAGGGAAACCTATCGGGGCTTTTTATTTGCAGACCCTTGACAAAACTTACACACTTAGGCACTTACCCATTTTATGAACTTTCTTCGTTCCATAGACCCTGTTTGGATCAGCCTAGGGCCTATCCTAGTCATAAACCTCATTTTGCTTACTTCGCTTCTTTATTTTTTGGCCACACGGGATCGCTGGCCTGTTCCCTCGGAAGTAAAAACCCGTCCCAATTCTAAGTTTTTGAGCGGTGTTTTAAAACACTGGTGGTATTGGAACAATGAACCGATTGGTAAATTTTTTATGCGTCTCGGTTGGACACCCAATACCCTTACTTTTCTCGGTTTTCTTTTCAGCATTGTCGCTGCCTTCTTCTACGGCAATGGGTTGTTTGGTTACGCCGGGTGGTTGATGCTATTTGGTTCCACCTTTGATTTGTTTGATGGCCAAGTGGCCCGCCTCACCGGAAAGGTTTCCAGGTCGGGGGCTTTTTTTGACTCGGTGATGGATCGTTTCAGCGAGGGGATTATTTTTTTGGGTCTCAGTTTTTATTTTCGTGATTCCTGGATTCTCTTTTTTCTTCTTTTAGGGCTTATCGGTTCAATGGCGGTTTCGTACACAAGGGCGAGGGGAGAAGCGGTGGGCGTTGATGTTAAAAAGGGGTCCATGCAACGCCCAGAACGGATCGTCTATCTTGGCTGCGCCTCTATTTTCGAGCCGATGACGACTTACGGCCTCAATTTTATTTGGCCTGTGCCACCTCCAGTTTTGGTCATTGCTGCGATTGTCTTGATTGGTGTGATGACGAATGTCACCGCTGTTTATCGGATGATTTATGTCATGAATGAATTGGATAATCGTGAAAAAGCTGGAATTGAAACTCTACCAAAAATGTTGTCAAGATTGACTACCCCTGAAGGCCGTGAAAAACTGCGTTCCGAATGGAAACAGAAAAAGCTGGGCTCCTAACATCTTCTCCGACCTTTGCGAAAAACGCTTTCATAAATAGATGGAGCTTCGGGGTCTGAATCAATGAGTTGAAAATGACAGATTCTGTGTGGAGTGGCGGATCCTGCCCCTCCGTGTTACTGTGGGGGCCCCTAACTAAACCCCACAGCAACACTGCGGGCCACCCACCACTCCACCATTTGTGCGTCATTTTCAACCTTTGAAAGCAGTTACCCCTTCGCTCCAATCATTATGCTGATGCGTTTTTCGCAAGGGTGCTCCAAACTATAGCAGTAGTTCGGAGTGCTTGTGTGCCAATTGCGCTAGGGCAGGAGGTGGGGGTGTGAAAAACATTGTGCGGGAACGAGGGCGTATTGAGTCAAATAAAATAATATTCGTTTCTGCAGATAGAGCTGACGGCAGGTAAGATACTATCTGCATCTTTTGAAACGAAATTATTTTTTTGACGAAATAGCCCGAAGTGAAGCACCGTTTTGAACACCCCCACCTCCTGCCCGGAAGCAATTGGTAGATAGGTCGGAGAAGGGTTTAGAATGGGTACCCGAAGGTCAAGTGAAACCTGCCGAAGTTTTCGCCGGATTTGCGATCCAAAATCACACCGTAGTCAGCCCTGATTGGTCCCACTGGGGTTACATAGCGCAAACCGACACCAACCGAATGTCTTATCGTATTCCAATCAATTTCAGGAAATGTATCTGTAAGGCTGCCTGCATCGTAAAAAGTAGCAAGTTGCAAATCTTTAACCAAACGAAGATGAAATTCTGCGTTATAAATCCATCGCAAACGTCCCCCCGCGGCTTGGCCAGTAGCATCCAGAGGGCCTAAAACATCTTCTTTGAAACCGCGCAGGGTATCATCACCCCCCAGAGTAAAAAGTTGGCGCTGCGGAATACTGATATTCGAACCAATGGATTGGATTCGATCAAAACGGAGTGTATTGGAGAATGTCAAACGGCCGAACGGCGAATAGTAATGACTAAACACCCATTTTAATTTGGCAAAGTTTGCCCCTAGTCCTTTGATTTCGTTAACGACATTGGCACCTACGAGGCCAAAAAAACCTCGGGTTGGATCCGAAAAACTGTTGCGTCGATCGTAACTTCCTGAAAGTGTTATTTGTGAAAGTGTGCTGTCACGCAACGATCCTGGGTCTCTTGCCCTTCCTTCGAAGATATAGTTTCGGGCCAGTTCGTACCGAGTCAGAAATCCAAAGCGATGAAATTGTCTAAAGAAAGCAACAGCCCCACCAGTTTGCAGGGAGGTTTCTACCGGTTCTTCTTCATAATCTATCCAAGAAGCAATTGTCATTTGCACATCGGAGCCCACAAAACGGGGATCAAACCAAGAAAGTTCTAATCGATCTTTTTCTTTTCCGGCTTGGAATAGCAACCCAGTTTGCTTTGCCCATCCGAAGGAATTGAAGTTGGTAAATTTCAGCACCCCCCCGAATGCTTTATCGGTGCTATATTGGCCTTCCAAGTCGACGACAAAAGGGGACTTTTCCTCAACCTTCACCTTGAGATGTATAACCTTTTCTTTTTCTTCCAGACCAATTGTTTCAACATTAACGACATTAAAAGCACCTAAACGTCTCAGGTTAAGTTGTGCTTCCAGAATCTTTTGCTGGTTGTAGAGATCTCCAGAGCGAATTCCAATCGCCTGGCGAATGGCTTTTACACCGGTTAAGACATCTCCCAAAATAAAAATTTCTCCGATTTGGACCGTTGGCCCTTCATCAATCTGATATATAATGCCTATTTTGTTTTCACTTCGTTTGATCTCCTGAGAAATTTCAGCGTAAGGGTGTCCATGGTCGGCGTATAAAAACTGGAGTCGTTCTTTATCTTGTTTGAGCACCAATTCATTAAATGGAAGACCCTCTTTGTTTTCTAAAGGTTTTATTAGTTGTTCTTTTTGGAGAGATTTGTTTCCATCAAACATGACAGAGTTGATGGTGACGAGTGGCCCTTCATCAACATTGAAAGCGATATCCAACTTTATTTTGCTGTCATCGATGGTGACTTGTGGAAGGCCGACTGTAGCATCTGAAAAACCTTTGCTTTGATAATATTCCGTGGCTATTTTTGAATCTTCATCCAAAAAATCTTCATAGAGGAGGCCTTTTTTTGTCAAAGAACGTTCCTTTGTTAACATCTGTTTTTTAATCTCTTTTTCAGAAATCGCTTGGCTCCCTTCAAAATGAATGGATTTAACAAATTGTTGGGGCCTTAAACGAATGTTAAAATAAATTTGGAAGTGTTCCGGATCAATTTTTTCTTTTTTAAAAACTACTTCGGCCTCTTTATAACCATCCTCCCAGAACTTTTTTAATAAAGCGTCACGACTCTCCTCCAAAGTGGCCATGTCGAAGTTGCCATCTCTAAAAAGTGTCACAATTTTTTTGAAGGTGGCGAGCCGATAACGTTTTGTCCCTCTAAAAAAGACTTCTACTTTGGGACCCTCTTGAATGCCTAGTTTCAACGCGACACGCCTTTTTCCCAGGTCACTATTTTTTTCAAGCACTCTGACATGGGCCTTTAAATAACCCCTGGCCCTATAGAATTCTGTTAGTTTTTGAATAGCGTTTTTAAGCTCTCTTTCGGAATAATAATTATGAGGTTTGATAAAAGTATAGATGCGTCCTTTGGGAAAGGCTTTCACCCCTTCTAGATCTAATTTTCCAATTCGTATTCGCTCTCCCTTGATAATATGATAGGTCAAATAAACGCTGTTGTTAGCGGCAGCCGGTTCCTCTTTTATATCGATCCTGGTATTATAATAACCCCTTCTTTCATAAAATGATCGGATCCTTTCTTTTTGTTCTTCGGCTCGTTCTGGTATCAACATGTCTCCAACTTGCAAATTGAGCCGTTTTCTTATTTTGGTTTCTACGTAAGGATAATTTCCATCAACGTCAATTTCTCCAATGACAAGGGCCTCATGTAACTTGAATCGGATGATTGTCCCTTTGGCCGCATACTCTGTCTTAGCCGAAATTTCGTCAAAAATACCCCATTTTTTTAAAAGTTGGATTCCTTGTTCTAATTTTTCCGGCTGATAGGGATCGCCTAATTTGAAGGGAAGAACACTTAAAATGCGCTCTTTTGCTGTTAAAAGTTCCCCTTCAATAACTATGTCTGAAATTTTCGAAGCGGAAATAACCTGTGTAGCGATCAAAAGAATTATGAATCCTGGAATTTTTTTCATCGGCTTTTGAAACGAAGTCCCATGTTTAACTGATAACTTTCATCAGTTGTACGAGCCCCTTTAATAAGCAAAAAATCAGTCAACCAGTATTCCATTCGGAATGTTTGCAGGGCATTTTGTCGGCTAATTTCGGAAGCAAACTCGACAGAAAGCCTGTCACTGAGTCGTTTGCCAACATGAAATTGTTGAATTCTTCCATCTTGTGTTGGTTTTGACTCGAGTCGAAAAATGTCCAAACGCGTTGCTTTTGCGAAAGGCCTTTGCAATGCGTGCGTAATTTGCTCTGCAACAACTTGTGGTCCTAATTCTTGTTCAAAATAAGAGCCTCGCCTAAGTCGCTCACTGTTGGTTACTCCAAACAAGATAAGAGAGATGACATCTTTTTTCTCAAGGGCGCCTTCCCTCGTGGAATTTCCAGAAAGATCAATAGCGAGATTATCTGTGCGACCATGCAGCTTTACTCGGACATGGGCATCATCCACTTCCTTTTCGGCATCGACCTCTAAATAGGGCGCGCTATAGGCCTCTCGAAATTCCAAAAAACCTTTTGTGATATCGAAGTCAAGGCCCAAATAATGAATAATTCCCTCTGACACACCGACAGAGCCTTGAAAACGGGGAGCAATGCTTGTTCCTTGTGCTTGAAGGTTGGTTGATAGTTCAATTCTGCCTACATTATTATCGATGAGTAGATCTCCCAAATTTTTGATTGAAACATTGAATCGGAGAGGCCATTCTTTTAAGGCCGCCTGTTGAAATTCTTTGACCGTGCGTGGGGTTTTTTGGAGCTCTTCAATGATATTAAAGTCTTTTGTATAACGCCCGTCCAAAATAATGAGGGAACCGCTGACTTCTGGATTTTGAGCAGCCCCACGAATCGCCAGATCGGCGTCATATTCCATTCGGAAATCTCCCTGTTCATTGCGAAAATATAGTTGGTTGCCAATGAGTTTGGCGTCGAAAGCAGAGGGTTTTCCTTGCGAATGTGTCATCCATCCTTTTAATTGAAAATTGCCGACCCCAATGATGCCTGTGAGGCCATCTGTCTGAATACGATTGCCTTGAAAATTGAGAGTCCCCTTTAACTCTTCCGCCGCTAAAGGGAGCTTCCTAAGTGAAACAACATTCGAATTGAAGTTAATTTTTCCATGAATTCCCAAATTAGGATACGTTCCATTCACAGAAAGTTGGAATTGGGCGGGACCTTCTGCCTCCCGAATATGTTTTGTCAAAAATTTAAGACGGCTGAGTTCGATATCTCCCGCTCCTTTGAGATTCATGTCGGTAGGAGAGATGGTTCCACTGGCCTGACTTTTGAAATTGGAATTGTCTGGGTCTTGAATTGTTAGTTTATTGATTTGCCAGCGCTTATTTTCTCCGGAATAATTGACATCGACATTTACACCAGCCAAAGGTTGTCCCCACAATTTGAAACCACTTGGAATAAAGTCAAATGTCAGAGGCTTGATAAAACTCGTTGTGAGGTTGGAAAAAACAAAATCAGCTTGATCCACCACCATTTTTTTGTTGCTCAAAGTAAAGTGAGTTTTGATGTTTTCAAAACCTTCGTCGAAAAAACTTCCTTGAGAGGCATTGATGGTTCCTTTTCCTTGAATGTTGAGTGGGCTTCCACTTAATGTTATCTCTCCATCGGCTGCCCCCTTTAAATGAAAGCCTGGAAGGGTAGATTCCAGAGGTTGATTGTTAATTTTACCCATAAAAGAGATTTTTTTTGGCCTTGCTTGACCCAGTATTTTAGGACCGTAATTGATGATCAGTTGAGCGTCACCGGTTGGTCTTTCTTCTGCAAAAATTTTTCCATCTAGTTTCAAACGATCATAATTAATATCGAGTGTGATGGCTGCTTTTTCTGCCTTGACGAGACCATAACCCCCTTCGGTTGCATCCGCAGTCAATTGCAGGTGGATTGTTTTGCCAAGGCCGTTAAGTGTTCCTTGGGCATTGCCTTTGCCGTGAATGGGGTGCAAGTTTTTATCCAAAAATTTATCAAAGAAGCGCTCCAGTGGGAAATCTTGTGTCTTCAAATTCAGATGTAGGGAAGGAGAACTTAAATCAATGGAACCAGCAACATCGATGCTTGCGTTATCTGTTGTTACCTTCCCTTCTTTTAGCTGCACTATCCCTTTCGCGACATCAAATCGTGCTAAAACATCAACAGGATAGTCTTCAATGTTTTCAAAAAGATGAGTGACCTTCAGCAATCCCTTGGCGTTGGTTGTTTTGAAATCAAACCCTTGACCATCCAACTCAAGGTTTGCCGTTAGTTTTCCGGCGGAATTGAACGTTCTAATTTCGGAGCTGAGTTCGGGTAAATAAAGTGGTTTTGGAATGTCAAGATTTAGAGAAAATTTTTCAGTCGGTATTTCTGCATCCAGATCACCGGTCAAGAAATTTTCTCCGACCTGAATTGAGAATTTTTTAGAACGAAGTTTTCCATTCACAAATTGTAGTTTGGCCTCAACTTCATCCAGTTGAAGGCGACCCAAATCGGTTTTTTGGAGAAGAAAATTTCCATCCACGTCGTCAATATAGGGAAAGGTTTTTGACCAATTTCTAAAATTGGTTGTCACAGAAACTTTTAAGTTTTTCGCTTTCTTTTTTTGGCCTATCGGCCCTTGAAATTGAACATTGTTGAAATCAATACCCAGGTTTGTTCCTCCCAAGAGCGAGGGTTTGAATTTGAGGCCAAAGAGATCGACAGTCAGCGTTTTTGCTCCGGGGAGGTCCATTTTAAAATTTTTAATCGTGCCGTTGTAGATCAACAAATTTTGCAGCAAGAGGAGAGTTCTTAATTTGAATCTTTTTTTCGGCTTCTTTTCTTTTGGGGTCAAACTTTTGGCGATGAAGAGGGAGGGGGATTCAATAGAGAGTTGATCAACAGCCACCTGGGCGCGCAATAGGCGCAGCGTTCTTAATTTCAGAAAAATGGAATCGATGGCAATTTGATGTCCTTCCGGATGGGAAAATTTGAGTTTTGAAACATTAAATTTAAGACGCCACGGTTGGAATTTTAAGGACTCGAAGGAGACAATCCAGGGAGAAAATGGTTTATAATTTCGTAGGAACCATTGTTGAAAACGGGTTGAATTAAGTAACGCGACCGGGGTTTGAGCAAAAATAAATGTCGCCAAAACAACCACTGCAAGATGCCATTTTAGATTTTTTCCCCTTTTCATGTCTTTACTTTAATGGATCGCACTTGTTTTCTATCGGGGTAAATTTTTCTTTTTTCTAATTTATCCAAGAGCTTTTGATGGATATTGTCAAAATCACCGTTTGATAAACAAGCAACCACCTCACTAGGGCCGATGCCGCGAACAAGGAATTCAACAATAAAATCGGTTCCATCGATGGCAAAGGCTTCTACTCCCCTTTTCATCAAATCATCGGCCAGTTTTGCGGTATCAAGCCGTTCTTCTTGGGGAATTTTTTCAGGTTTAAATAAACTAGCGATGATAACTCGGTTAGCTCCATCAAAGGCTCTTAGATATTCTTCATAATGTGCTTTGCGTCTTGAAGTATTCGAACGCGGTTCAAAGACAACAGTGAGCCTTTGACCCAGAAATTTTTCTTTAAGGGCCTCGATTGTTCGTTTCACAGCAGTAGGGTGATGAGCAAAATCGTCGATAACACTCACCCCTTTTACAACCCCTTTGATCTCCTGGCGGCGCTTGATTCCCTTAAAAGTTTTTAAACCTTCACGAATTTGTTCCCAAGAAAGCCCCAACTGATGGCAAAGTCCAACGACCGCCAGCGTATTTTCTAAATTTGCCAGACCAGTCATGGTTGAAAATAAGGGGATTCTTTGATCACCCTGGCAAAGGAGGAAAGAGGTTCCATCAGGAGAGTGGGAGATATCTTGAGCAGTATAATCGCCGTGTCTAAACCCATAACGAAAAAGAGGATATTGGTGGACATGAGTAAGCTCGGTTATTTTTGGGCTATCTGCCCAGGCAAGGAGTGTGCTTTTGCCAGACAATGTAGCCAGAAATTTTTCAAAGGCTGTCACCATTTTGTCGAAAGTAGGATAAATATCGACATGATCCCATTCAATAGAGGTTAAAATAGCGCCAAAAGGTTTGTAGTGGGCGAATTTTGGGCCTTTATCAAAAAAGGCGCTATCATATTCATCGCCCTCCACCACGAAGTATTCTCCTTTGCCCAGTTGGTAACTTTTCCCGAGATTTAAACCGACACCCCCAATCATGAAACCGGGGTCAAGGCCCGCATTTGTCAAAATCCATGCAAGCAGTGTGGAGGTTGTGGTTTTGCCGTGAGTGCCGGCCACGACAAGTGTTTTTTTATTTTTAAGAAAAAATTCCTGAAGAGCTTGTGGCAAAGACATGGTGGCAATGTTTTGTGCCAACGTTTCTTTCACTTCTGGATTCTCTTTGGTACAGACGTTTCCGATGATCACCAGATCTGGTTTGGGTTCTAAATTTTTTGGATCAAAACCGGTTTTTAATGGGATGTTCAGTCCTTTAAGCTGATCCCCCATAGGTGAGTAAAATGCTGTGTCAGAGCCTGAGACTTGGTAGCCGGCATCTACTAATAAGCCAGCCAAAGATCCCATTCCCGTGCCGCAGATTCCAATCAGATGAATTCGTCGCATAAGAAGTTATAGCTAGCAATTTTTAGCTGTTTTGTAAAATAAGTAGGTTTAGCGGCTTTTGCAGGATTGATAGTTGGCGTAATGGGCGGCACTTGCCAACAACAGTAAGGTTCCCGGTTTTTCTTCCGTTCCTTCGAAGGCATCAATGATTTTTAGTTTTTCAGATTCGGGAAAAATGCTATTTAAAATACCCTCCGTGATACTTCCGACGGTTTGATTGACCGAAAATGGGTTCAGTTGGGAGTGAGACAGACTATATTCGAAGTCAATTCCTTCGTAACGAGGGCATTTTTTGAAAAGACCGTAGGAGAAGTGAAAAACAACATCCCGAGGTTTTTGGTATGGCAGTCTGCGAAAAGCTGAACCCACTAATTTTTTCATTTCATACTCAAGCCACTCGCGAAATTTTTGGGATTCACTCTCTTGGGGTGGGATAGATTTTTCAATAGGTAGGCAAACGAAGTTATAATAGGAAAGTTGGCCGCCGCTTGTAACCTCCAGGCAAAGTTCTTTAGCCATGCGGGGCTTCTATCCCGCAAACATAGTAAAATCAAGCATTTTAAGCTCTTACCCTTCGATTAATTAGGAAAACGGCCCCTAAAATAACGACGGCTCCAATGGCTTGGTTCCAAGTAATCCATTTATTTAAGAAAATTACATCAAGAATGATGGCAACCAGCGGTGGGCAATAGGTAACAGCGGAGGCCTGTACACTCCCTATATCTTTAACCAAGACGAAAAATAGGAGAAGGGAAATGGCAGAACTAAAAAGCCCTAGATAAGTGAGGGCCAAAAGGGCTTTTCCAGACCATTGCAGGGTTTCATGGGGCAATTCAAAAATGGCTGACGAAAGGAGCAAAACAGTGGCAGATCCAAAACATTGATAGAAGAGGTTTGTAGAATTGTTCACCCTTTTACTGAGTCTTCTTGTCCACAAAGTTCCAATTGCGTAGCAAACAGACATCATCAATATCGCTAAAAGACCTTGTGAATGGAGCGACATTCCTAGAGAAATTTCGGGAAAGAAAATGACGACAATTCCTAAAAAACCGATCAAAACACCTGCCCATTTGTTCCAGGTCAGTTTGTCTTGAGGGGTTACCAGTGGCAGAAGAAGTGTCGTGAAAATGGGGACGGTACCGTTGAGGATTGCTGCAATCGCTGGGCTTACATATTTTTCACCCCAAAAAAGAAAAATCCAGGCGACCCCCATCATAAAAAGCCCGGATCCAAACGACTGTAACCAAAGTTTTGATTTTGGAATTTTTTTCTGTTTCCACAAAAGGTAGAAACCGATTACTGACATGGCAATAGAACTTCTGATGAAGGCGGCAAAGAAAGGTGGAAAATGTTCAACAGCAATTCGGATGGCTAGAAAAGAACCTCCCCAAAATAGAGAGATTAAGATAAAATATAAAATGTGTCTTGGATTTGACATGGGTCGTCTATTACACTAACGAAGTTTCAACAAATCGACGGACCCTGTCCCTCCGTGTTTTCGTGGGGGCCCCTAACTAAACCCCACGACAAACACTACGGGCCACCCATCGATTTGTTGTTAATTTATGCAAAATATAATCTGGAAACCTTCTACGGAGTTCTTAAAAAATAGCAACATTGCAATCTTCATGAAGAAGCATGGAATTGGCTCTTATGAAGAGCTGATTAAGCGTTCGACTCAAGATATCGATTGGTTTTGGAAAGCTTGTATAGAAGATTTGGGTGTTGAGTGGATCAAGCCCTACACAAAACTCTATGATAGTTCAAAAGGCTTTGCCTGGACAAAATGGTTTGTAGGAGGAGAGCTCAATATTATTCAGAATTGTTTGGACAGGCACGCTCTGAATAGAGGCGAGGCGACCGCGTTAATTTGGGAAGCCGATGATGGAGAAACAAAAACTTTTTCCTATTCCAAACTCAATTTAGAGATCAAACGCCTGGGCAATGCCCTTTTGGGTTCCGGAATCAAAAAGGGAGATGCGGTTGGGATTTATCTTCCGATGATTCCGGAAGTAGTGGTGTCGCTCCTTGCCTGTTTCAAAATTGGTGCGGTTGCGGTTCCTGTTTTCTCTGGCTTTGGGCCGGAGGCTTTGAAGGTTCGGTTGATGGATTCTGAAGCAAAAGTTTTGATCACAGCAGATGGGGCTTATCGGCGTGGCAAGATGATTTCGATCAAACCCAATGCTGATCAAGCGATTCAAGATTTAAAAATTAAAACCCAGTTGGTGGTCAAACGAACGGGTCAAGAGGTTGCTTGGAAAGAAGGGAGAGATTTATGGTGGCACGATGTGCTCCCCTATCATTCCCCTTCTTGTGGAACCTATCCCCTCGATTCTGAACACCCTTGCATGGTTTTGTACACCTCTGGGACAACGGGAAAACCAAAGGGTTGTGTGCATACGCAGGCAGGTGCCCTCGCACAAATCGCGAAGGAATTAAAATATGCCTTTGATGTGAAACCAAATGACAAATTTTTCTGGTTCACCGATATGGGTTGGATGATGGGGCCTTGGGAGGTGATTGGCGTTTTATTTCAAGGAGCAACCCTTTTTATCTATGAAGGGGCACCAGATTATCCAGAGCCGGACCGAGTCTGGAAAATGGTTGAAAAACATCAACTCACTCATTTAGGAATTTCGCCGACCGCTATTCGTTTGTTGAAAAAAAGCTCGGATGATTGGGTGAACAAACATGAAATGAAGTCTTTAAGGATTTTGGGTTCGACCGGTGAACCTTGGGATCCGGAATCTTACAACTGGTTTTTTGAGAAAGTTGGCAAAAAGCGGTGTCCCATCATTAATATATCGGGTGGGACGGAATTGGTTGGGTGCCTATTATCGCCTTATCCTATTACTGACTTAAAACCTTGCACATTGCGGGGCCCAGGTCTTGGAATGGATATTGATGTCTTTAATGAAGAAGGGAAATCAGTGCGAGGCGAGGTTGGTTTTTTAGTCTGCAAAAAACCGTTTCCTTCCATGACTCGTGGATTTTTGAAAGATCGAGAGCGCTATTTAGAAACTTATTTTTCAAAGTGGCTCAATGTTTGGAATCATGGTGATTGGGCTTATGTGGACGGCGATGGTTTCTGGTTTTTGCAAGGGAGAGCCGATGATACGATCAAAATTGCCGGCAAAAGAGTGGGACCTGCAGAGGTAGAATCGGCTTTAAATGGACATCCAGCTGTTGCTGAATCGGCGGCCATTGGAGTGCCTCATGATATAAAAGGTGAGTCACTGGTTTGTTTTGTAGTCCTGAAAGACCCCCAAAAGGCGTCCGACGCCTTTCGTGAGGAGCTAAAAAATGTGGTTATTCAAGTGCTTGGCAAAACTTTGGCCCCAGAAAAAATCGAGTTTGTCCCAGCCCTTCCCAAAACCCGCTCCGCAAAAATTGTCCGCGGTGCTATTCGGAAAAAGTATCTCGGCCAACCTTTGGGTGATACGACGAGTATTGAAAACCCAGAAACACTAGACAACTTAAAAATTCATTAGTAATTTTAACTATTTAGAATGCTTATTTTTTTAAGCAACTTTTTTGGGAATTTAGCGAAAACAACAAAGATATGTCCACGCAAGCAACAACATGGTTACAACAATTTCAGTCACCGGCAATGCAAGCCTGTCTGGCGGGGCTTGACCGACAGCAAGCCGATTTTTTCGAACAAGTACAAAGTAGTGGAGATTTTGTTGTAACGGCCTTTACCTTAGACGAAACTCCTTTGATTGTTGGAGGGAGTGAAGGCTGGAGAAAAGCGCTACGTTTTTTCGAGGAGACGAACTATCCCAGGCCGATAGTGCCTGTTCTTAGAGTGTTGCAAGAAAAGCAATCCGAAGGACGTTTTCACTGGAGTGGAATGAAGTATCTGAGAAATGCCACAGACAACATTTTTGCTTTTGATGAAAGGCCCCATATTTTTCATGGCCCCTATTTTGCTCCCAGCAATGTGTTGACCATAGCCTCCCTGCTCATGTTGCCAAATCAGACAGGCATTACTCTTGAGCCGGTTCCCAGAGAAATTAGTGTTCAAGCCGTTAGGGATTTGTTGGGAGAAAGGAAGTGGCCACTCTATCTTGGTAGTCAACCCGTCGATATCCATGGTGATAGAGAAGTCCTTCCTTATCTAGCAGCCATGCACGACATCATTCATTATTTGTGCTGGCAGGATAGGGACGCCGATTACCTAGAAGATGCCTTGGCTTATTACGATTTTCTAAAGGGGGTTATAGAGAAAGAAGGAGATTCTTACCCCAGGGAGAAGCCCCAATACGAGATAGCCCTAGATAGAATACTTTCGGGCGCTGTAACTTTTTCAGTTCTTTTTAGAAGACTTTGGGAAAATTTACCTGGAGATATTTTTTATCCTTTTTTGGAAAAAGTTAGGCAAAGGCTAGAGTCCAGTGTCAAACCAGGCCACCATGAACTTTTACAGGAGCTTCCCGCAAGCTTTTGGTGATGTTCAATTCTCCGACCCAAGTTCTTTCCAAATTAAATTATGAATCCTGGGCCGAAAGGCCTTGATTTTTTCGTTGGTGGCAGAAGGATGGATGCGGTTCGTCAGTAAAATCACCCAAAAATTTTTATCAAGATCAATCCACATGGAGCAACCGGTGTAGCCCAAATGACCAATGGAATGGGGGGAGAAATAAGAGCCAGAAGAGGAACTGCCAAAGGTGGGGGTGTCCCAGCCTAAGACATACGTGCTGGGAGTTCCAGGTTCTAGGTTCAAAGTTCTAAGTTCGCTGAATTGATGAATAATGAATGTATGCAAATCCGAAGTTGTGGAAAAAAGGCCGGCGTGGCCAGCAACACCTCCCATTGCATAAGCGTTTTGATCGTGGACTTCGCCGTGGATCACTTTTTTTCGCCAGGGGCAGTCTTCGGTGGGGGCAAATCTTTTTGAGTGAATCGTGAATCGTGAATCGTGAATCGTTTTGACAAAAAAAGTATCTTTGAGTCCCAAGGGTTTTGCAATTTTGTTTTGAAATAAAACATCAAGACTGACTGAACCTGCGTGTTCCAAAATTTCGCCCAGTAAAATATATCCGATGTCGCTATAAACGCATTGTGTTCCTGGTTTGAAAACAATCGGCTCTTTTAAACAAGCTTGTACAATATGTTCTTTTCCCCCTTTGGTTCCAACAAATGTCGTGGGGAGTTCGCGGTAGTAGGGCTTCCACGCCGGCAGACCAGAAGTATGAGACAACAAGTGAGCCACCGTCATTTCTTTGTGCGCTGGTAGCCTTGCCCCTCCCAACCATTGATAAACGGTATCGGTTAGTTTTAAAAAACCTTCTTGAACGAGTTGCATTGCCAATGTAGCTGTGGCGACCGGTTTAGTAAGAGAGGCAATGTCAAAACAGGTTCCAGATCTTGCTTTGCCATAGTTCCCTTCATGAATAATATTGTTATTGTGTCCCACTAATAGACTAGCGGATGGGAAAATGCCTCTTTCCACCGCTTGTTTCATCATTTGGTCGATTGCTGCGGTCATTGATTTGTGTCCAAGCAAACTTCGACGCCTAGCGGTAAGGTAACAAAATCATTGGTGTGACCGGCAGGAAAATGGGTGACAATAGGCCCCTCAAAATCTTTGAAAATATCTTTGAGCATGTCATCAATAGAATGAACCTCTTTTTCTTTTGGCTCCAATGATCCCACAATAATCCCTTTCACTCCTTTTAATTTTCCAGCATTTTTGAGTTGGGTTAGCATGCGATCTAATGCATAAACTTTTTCACCGGTATCCTCGAAAAAAAGGATTGAATTGTCGGTTTGCAGTTCATAGGAGGTTCCAATACTGCTGGTAATCATCGAAAGACATCCTCCAACCAAAATTCCTTTTGCCTTTCCCTCTTTCAAAATATGGCAGCCCTTAAAATGAAGCGGCGGAGTTTCTTTTTGAGTGAGGTTTTGTTTCAAACTCAAGGCTGTTCGTTCGGTCGGGTTGTTTCCAAGCTGGGTGAGAACCGGCCCGTAAAAAGTGGGCATATCAGCACTTTGTTTTAGAAAGGCGAGCAGGGCTGTTACATCGCTAAAACCGATCACCGGCTTTTTGTGTTTTTTCAAAACTTCTGGTTTTAGATAGGGGATGATGCGCTGCGAGCCATAACCCCCTCTGGCAAACATAATCGCCTTGACATCTTTTTTGGTAAACAGTTCGGTTAATTCTTCGGCACGGCGTTGATCGGAACCGGCCAAGTAGCGCTCCTGGGAAAAAATGTCGTCACGATGCCAGACTTGAAACCCCAGTTTTTTGAGAAGAGTAACGCCGTGTTTGAATTGATTTTTGTCAAAAGGGCTCGACGGCGCCGCAATCCCGATACAATCGCCTTCTTTGAGTGGCTTGGGCATAATGTTTGCCTTGCTTTGTTTGGAGCGAAGGGGTGGCCCGGAGTGTTTGTTGTGGGGTTTAGTTAGGGGCCCCCACAAAAACACGGAGGGACAGGACCCCGAAGCTCCAAACAAAGTTACGTTAGCATGTTTTAAACATATCAATTTGACCAAGAGGTGGCAACTTCATTAAAGTGAAGTGTATGAAAGAAGCAAAGTTACAGCAGGCTTTAGAAAGGATCTTAAGAAAACCCACTCAACTTACCATCACCGACAACACCCATGTTTTTTTGAATGCTGCCTACAAAAAGAAAGTTTGGAAGGTTCGGCTCCATTGGATGTTTTTAAAAGCACCCAAAAACTTGTGGCATCATGTTGCTCAATATATCAATACCCATAACAAAGAGAGTTCCAAACTTGTAGATCGCTATATCGAAGACCATTGGCATTGGGTAAAACACCCTTTACCAGAAATTCAGACAAAGGGAAAAGTTTATCATCTTCAGAAAATTTTTGATTCCCTGAACAAGCGTTATTTTCATGGTCGATTGCGCTCAAAAATTACATGGGGAAAGGGCCTGACAAAAAGAGCTTATGAGCAACTTCAATTAGGAAGTTTTTCCACTTCAAGAAATCTTATTACCGTTCATCCTAATTTGGATCAACGCTTTGTCCCCAAACATGTTGTCGAGGCGACTGTTTTTCACGAAATGTGCCATGCGATGATTCCCGTTCAAACGGTCAATGGCCGTAAACAAATCCATCCCCCCGCTTTTAAAAAATTGGAAGCAAGATATCCCCATTTGCGGAAAGCCAGAAACTGGGAAGAAAAAAACGTCAACCGCCTTTTGCTAAAGTACCGTTAAGAGTGTCAATTTACCCCCCCCCTGGGTGTCAACCATTTGACGAAAGAGGGTGAAATGAATACTCCGTTCATTTTTTAACACCTTGACCTGTTGGTTAAGTTTCTAATTTGATTCAGGATTTTAGAAAACCTCATAAATCCTAACTTTCCAAAACTTTGGCACGTTTTATGCGCGAATATAAGATGGGGAATGGGTGTATAATGTTCTGGGCATGCTTTAAAGCAGGAGGGCAGTACAGTGATTCGTAATAGTATAAAATCTCTGAGGTTTTTATCCATTCTGATTGCCTCTGTTTTCTTGTTGTTGGAGGGGGGTTGTGGGGGTACTTCCGGGTCTTCAAGTTCTGGAGCGGGCAAAGGAGATGGAGGTGGATCGAGTGGTTCAGGAGTTTCACTGAGCGGAAGCGTTGAAGCTCCTCGTACGACGACTACCAGCATTAGTGTTGGTTCCTCTGCCTCAAAAAGTGTTGGAAAAGGTGTGGGCTCAGAGGACTCCGGAGAAACAATTATTGTCTCCAAAGCAACGACCGAACTCCCTGTCAGTGGCGGAGAATGTATTTGCAAAAAATTGGATGGAACGAAGTTGGACGAGTTTGAGATCAATTCTGCGGGTCAGTTTTCAGGTGCGAATATTAACCCCGCGCTTTTGGATAGCAGCAAACAGGTATTAATTGATTGCAAAACGGGGGGTGGAGGACGTTTCAGCACACTTTGCGATTTGACGTCGGCCTCAGCAGGGACCACGATTAACTGCGGCAAAACCAATACGGACACAACACTTTCTGTTTCTCAAACAATTTCGGAGTGCGGATCGGGGACAAATCTAGACAGCCTTTCTGCTTGCGCCTCAGCCAGTGGATTCAAACCGTTAGCCCTTTTTCAAACGTTTAATGGAATAAGTGGAACGGCAGGGGTTTCCGACACAGCCGGTGTTCAGGAAGCTTTTAAAAAAATGATGAAAGCAGCCTATGCGAGTGGCAAGCCACCCTCACCTGCCGATATGGTCAATATGATCAAGGGGGATACCAGTTTGATTAACAAATTTAAAGCTCTGGATTCCTCGATTTCTAGCTTGGACACCAGTTCCCTTGCCGATGGCATGAAGGCTTTCCCAGGGGCATGCAAGGAATACTATGGGAGTGACACACTTTATAACAACTATGTAAAAGCCGGTGTCTCTTCCTTTCGATCCGGCGGAGCAAACTTTTTTAAGAATTTAAAGACAGCCGATCTGGATAAAATCAAGGCGGAACCAACTCTCTATCAAACCATCATGGGAGAATATGTCTCCGCCGCAGCAAGTGGAACGGCGTTGGCAACTGCATTTAAAAACTTTGAAAAAGCTGATTTCGCAAGGACGGTAGCTGGATTGGGACAATTTATCGATGTAACTGATTTCTCGACCTCTGGAAAGGCAGCGGCTTACAAAAACCTCTTAGAAGGAGGTACGTGGGGAACTTCCAAAGATCCAGCCCAATTAGCTGAGGCCTTTGGTAATGCTTGCAAATCAGGAAACGAAGCAACCGAGTTTGCCTCATGGAACACAAATGGAGCTGCATTCGCAGGTAAATACATTGATAACCCCGGAGCCTATTCAGGAACGACTGGCTTGAACACTATTAACAACCAATACATTACATACATACAAAATCCAACTGCCTTCACCAGTTCTGGTGCTAAAGGATGTTCGAGTAGTTCTGATTGTGGTTCGGGCCTGACTTGCAACACACAAGGAGGTTTTTGTGTGGCTGCTTGTAGTTCCAGTTGTGGGTTTGGGGCCCCTTGTACATCAGACTCTGGATGTACCTCCGGTAAATGTAGCTCGGGCTTTTGTTTTTATGACACGACGATCTCTGGTTTTAATCCCTTCACACCCATTGTCATTATTGGGGGAACGTGCACTTCCAACAGTCAATGTCCATCCGGGAATTGTATCAGCGGTGTTTGCGCCCTGCCTGGACAGGTGGCTATTGGCGGTGCTTGTACTCCTGCAAATCTGGGCACGGATTGTCAATCGGGAGTGTGTGGCAGGCATGGTCTTTGTTTATCGACTACCTCTGTCACTTCAGGCGGCGTTGTTACCAATTTAGCAGGTCCAGATGCCGGGACAACGACGGCGGGAAGTAGTGATGGTGCCGAAAACGCCGCTAGTTTTAGTGGCCCTGCGGGGGTTTGCATGAATCCCACTGGCACGAAATTGTATGTCGTCGAGATAATAAACAACATCATTCGTGAGATCACCATTTCGACAGCCAACGTGGTAACATTGGCAGGCACCGCCGGTTCTGCTGATACGACGGATGGCACCGGTTCTGCGGCGCGGTTCAATGCGCCTCTTGGTTGTGTGGTGGATCCTGCAGGCACCAATCTTTATGTGGTAGACGGCTCGAACCACACGATCCGTAAAATTGTCATTTCCTCAGCGGCAGTGACGACTTTTGCGGGGACGGCTGGAAGCAGCGGCGGTGAAAATGGAACAGGGACATCGGCCAGTTTTAACGCCCCCTACGGGATTATTATTGATCACGCCGGGGCAAATTTGTACGTTGCGGAATTCACCGGCTGCCGGATTCGAAAAATTGTTGTGAACACTCAGGTTGTATCAACTCTGGCAGGTTCCGGTACTTGCGCTACCACGGATGGGACAGGAACATCTGCCGGTTTTAATGCCCCGGCGGGCCTCACCATTGATTCAACCGATGCCAGCCTTTATGTCGGTGAAAGCACCGGTCATAGAATCCGTAAAATAGTGATTGCCTCCGGGGAGGTGACAACTTTTGCCGGTTCAGGAAGTGCAGCAAGTACGGATGGGACTGGGACAGGGGCTGCCTTCAACCGACCGCGGGGAATTGTCATCGATCCAACAAACACTAATCTTTACGTGGCGGAATTTACGGGGAAGAAAATCAGGAAGATTGTGGTCGCTACTCAAGTTGTCACAACATTGGCCGGATCCGGCGTAAACAGCGACACTAATGGAACTGGAACCGCGGCCGCTTTTAAAATACCTGAGTTGCTAGACATCGATCCGACGGGGACTGTTCTTTATATCCCAGATCGCTCATCAAACAAAGTCCGCCAGATTCAGTAATTTTTTGAAATAGACTCTTTGGCAAACTGGACCGCAGACAAAGCAAAAACCACAACACAAACAATGAGCACAAGGCTGTCGATACCTTTCCAAAAGCCAGTCGAAGGAATCTGATTTTCCAAAACGTGATTAATAAAGGTCCAACTGTTGTTGATGAGATGGGCAAGGATCGGAAACCATAGGTTTCCAGTTTGAAACAAAAGCCAGCTCAAGTAAAATCCGAGGAGCAAATATAAATGCCAATACCAGGGCATGCCGTGGATGAGGGCGAAGGCAATCGCTGTGAGAACTAGACTTAAGTTTTTGCCCCAATGGTGCCCCAGAGTATTTTGAAAAAACCCCCGAAAAAATATCTCTTCACAAAAAGCAGGGGTCAAACAGATTAAAAACAAACGCCAAGCTCCTTGTGGCAGTGATTCAACATGCATGATTTTATCAAGGACCTCTTTTGCCGCCGAAGGGGGTGGAAAAACGAGCTCACTCAAAAAAGTGAGGTAATCGATGATGACAACAAGGCTTAACGTCATGATGCAAAGCCAAAAAAGAGATTTTATTTTCGGTTTCTTGAAGGGAAAAACTTCTAAGGTGGGTATTTTTAATTTCCAGGCGATGAGAAAAGGTAGCCCCGCCACAACCAGCCATTCATTGATCAGAATTCCAGCACTCAGCGAGACATTTTGAATGAAGTAACTCGATGGCCATTGGAGAATAGCAATGAAAGTGAACATCAACATTACCAAAGGAGGGCTTGGCCACTTTTGAGAGGTTGACAGCATCGGCAGTTGAAAAGTAAGAACGAAAAGAATGAAGACGTCAATCCAAAAGCTCCTATTAGCCTGGTACGATAAAAATAAGCGTCCACTTCCTTGGCGAAAGCCCCCACCCAATCCTTATAAAATCTGGCTCTCCGAGATTATGCTCCAGCAAACACAAGTAGAAACGATGCTTCCTTACTACGAGCGATTTTTACAGGCCTTTCCCACGTTGAATGATTTGGCCAAATCTCCGCCTACAGAGGTTTTAAAACTTTGGTCGGGTTTAGGTTATTATTCGAGGGCCAGAAACCTTCACAAAACAGCGCGTAAGATCATCCAGCATTTTGGAGGTCGTTTTCCAACAACCAAAGAGGAGTTGATTAGCTTGCCAGGGATTGGTGATTATTCTGCCGGGGCCATTGCCAGCATCGCTTTTGGTAAAAAGGTTCCTGTTGTAGATGGGAATGTGATTCGGGTCTTGACAAGGCTTTTCGCCCTGAAAGGTGATCCCAAGGCCAAACCGTTGAAACAAAAGTTATGGAAATTGGCAGCACGTTTAGTTCCAAAAAGTTGTCAAGACCCGGCTTTGCCGGGCTGCGAAGCAAACTCGAAGAGTTTGCGGAGTAGAAATAGACCAGGTGATTTTAATCAAGCCCTTATGGAGTTGGGGGCGCTTGTTTGTTCGCCTAAAGATCCGAAGTGTCTATTATGTCCGCTGAAAAAGAGGTGTGTGGCAAAAATAAAAGATAAAATTAGCGAATATCCAACCCCAAGAGAAAAACTTCCGACCGAAAAAGTTTTTTTGGCCGCCGCCTTGATTGAAAAAAATGGTTCTTTTTTATTGGCACAACGCGGGAGTCAAAAACATTTACAATCAATGTGGGAATTTCCGCAGGTGGCCGGAGAAGAAAAATCTTTAAGCGGCAAACAGCTTATTCAGAAACTTCAAAAAAAATATGGAATGGATATTGAATTAAAAGGACAATTACCGGTGGTACGCCATGCCATCATGAACCGAAGGATCGTCATGACACCCTTTTTGTGTCGCTATCAAAAGGGGAGTCCCAAAATGGGAAAAGGACATGTGGCTTTTAAATGGATTGCGCCCGATCAACTAAAGGAATTTCCCACTTCATCCATTAATCATAAAGTGATCCAACATTTAAACCGCAAACATCAAGATCTTTTTTTGCCTTTCTAGCCCATGTTTCATAACCTTTTAAAAGTTTGGTTTTTATTTGTACTAGACTGGCGTTATGCCGGTGTTGCTTTGCTCATGGCTTTGGAGAGTACCGTTTTTCCAATTCCCAGCGAAATCATCATCCCTCCGGCTGCCTATTGGGCAAGTCTTGGTAAAATGCATTTTTGGGGAGTCGTAGCCGCGGGGATGATTGGTTCTTATATTGGTTCTGCGATTTCTTATTGGGTATCTCAATGGTTGGGAAGACCCTTTTTATTGAAATTTGGAAAATATTTCTTTTTACCCGCAGAAAAATTAATTTTCGCAGAAAAGTGGGCGGTCAATTATGCGGGTCCCGGAATTTTTTTGGCGCGCATGCTTCCTGTCGCAAGGCATGTTGTTTCTATTCCAGCTGGAATTTTGAAAATGCCCTTTTGGAAGTTTAGTTTGGCAACACTTGTCGGTTCTGGAGGTTGGTGTGCCGTTTTAGCCTGGTTTGGGGCGAAAGTGATAGGGGATCAACCAACTTTATTGCAAGAGCCGGCGGTTTTGGTGCATGTTCTTAAAGCAAAACTCATTTATTTTGTAGGGGCCATTCTTGTTTTTGGCTTTTTATATTTCTATATCCACTGTCAGATGAAACAAGCATCACGGACGTGAGAGTGTTTTTAAGAATTCCGCAAGAAGGGATTTGGCTTCTTCAAGATGGCTGTATTCTTTGAGATGAAAATGAGGGACTTTTTTGTTGGTGATTCCACGAATCATGGTTGATAAATCGTTGGGCCAAAAGTTTTTTTCGTACAACGCCAGTACTGGAATTGTTTTTAGTCTCAATCTTGGGCGTAAGTATGCGTGGGCGAGTTCGATGCCGGTTCCTAAACTTGGTAGGGAGACTTCAAAAACAGCGCCTGCGATATCTCCTTCGACCCCTTCGATCATTTTGTTGCAGACATAGATTCTGCGTTGCAAACCAGGTGGGGGCAAAGGGCCAATCGATTCCTCCAAAAGTTTGGTCGTTTCTTCAAAAGTCGTTCCGGTCGTATGTTCGGTAATCACTTGAAAACCTTGTGTCTTGATACATTCAATCAGTGTTTTGTGAACGCTGGCACGATCGACTCGATTCTTTTGGCCCTGTATGGCGGCCCCGAAAAAAATCTTCATAAATTGACTGATTCTGTTGGCTGATAACCCTTATCCGTTTGAGCAACATAGGATGCTGCAAGATGGGGGCAGTGTTCAAAAACTAAAATCCATTTTTCTTTCGCCGCCTTTTCCAGAATTTCCTTTTTTTCTTTCATCGTGGTTAAGGGAAAATTATCATAGGCCATGACCCATGGGATTCCCAAATGGATAGAAGTGGGAATCACATCGCCGCAAAAAAAGAGTTTTTGTTTTCCATCATCTAATAGAGAGAGTTGGATTCCTTGTGTGTGACCAAAAAAGAGTTTCGCATGGATTCCTGGAAGAATCTCTTTTTCACCATCGATTATTTTGAGAATGCCGGCTTTTAGGAGAGGCTCCCAATCCTCTTTAATATAGCTAGCCCGATCTTTTTCGGTTGGATTTTGAGCCCAATCTAAATTTTTCTTTTGGACGGTGTAAGTGGCTTTGGGAAATGTTGGGACTAACTTTCCTTGATTATCTTTCAATGTAGAGCCACCGGCATGATCAAAATGGAGATGAGTTAAAATGACATCGGTGATTTTATCGAATGTCAAATGATGGGCTGCCAGACTTTTCTCCAACGACATTTTTGAAGTGTCGAGCCGATAAATATCCCGCATTTTTTCATCCCATTTATCTCCCATGCCGCAATCGATCAAAATGTTACGTCCATCACCTTGGAGAAGGAGGCAGCGGAGTCGCATGTCGATCCGGTTGCGCTCATCGACACCTACGCGTTTGCTCCAAAGTGTTTTGGGAACAACGCCAAACATCGCCCCTCCATCGAGAGCAAATTCTCCGGTTTCAATGCTGTGAACTTCGTAGGAACCAATGCGCATAGGCAATGCGGTATCAAAGTATTAAAACGGGTCAAGGCTTAATGTAGAAATCGTTTTTAATCGGTGAGTTGGAGCTTCGGGGTTTCAATTGATCAGTTGAAAATGACGGGCTTTATTTGGAGTGGCGGGTCCTGTCCCTCTGTGTTTTTGTGGGGGCCCCTAACTAAACCCCACAACAAACACTCCGGGCCACCCACCACTCCACCAATCATCCGTCATTTTCAACTCTTGAGGATAGGCCACCCCTTCGCCCCAACCATCTCGCACGATTCCTATGCACTTAATTAACTAAAAGGTAGGCGCTGCCTTATGGTAAAATATGTAAGGGCAGGAGTGGGGATGGGCAAAACATCGTGCGGGAACGAGGGCGTATTGAGTCAATAAAAATCATATTCGTTTCTGCAGATAGAGCTGACGGCAGGTAAGATACTATCTGCATCTTTTGAAACGAAATGATTTTTTTGACGAGATAGCCCGAAGTGGAGCACAGTTTTGAACACGCCCCACTCCTGCCCAAAAACGATTCGAGACTGAATTTACTTTAAATTTGGATTATTAATCTTGAAAAAAAGTTCTGGCGACCAAGATGGTGGCCGCGATATCATCAGCTAGATGCAAAGCGGCGCCAGCTCTGACCGAATTCACTATTTTTGCTGCTTTTGCAGCAGCGCCAATGGCAAAACCGGCCCCTAGCAAAGTAGCATCGGCCAAGGTCACGCCAAATTGTGAAGCGCTTTTATTGGTATAGGCGTTATAGGCACCGGCGATGATGAGACCGACAGAGACACCAGCTAAAAACCACCCCACAGGATTCCATATCAAAGCTGCTGTTATCGCTGCTGCTGTGGCACTTGTCATAAGAACAGGGCTTTCTGTAAAGGAACTTCCCAAATCGGAAAATCTTTTTTTATAACCACCCCAAACAGTTTCTTGGGAACTATTTAGGTTTTGAAAAATGGATGGGTCCTGCCAGCCGCTTGGGTCCGTCTCCCCAAAAAGGGGCCCCTCGGACTCATCGCGGCTGTCACCCATCCATTTTTCATGACAATTATGATGAGTGTGAACACTAATACCAAAACCACCTGTTTCTCTATTGAAGGACAAACCACCACATCCAGACATGACTCCTCCTTGCCTGCTGACAGGCTTTTATTGTACTGAATTAACTAACTACACGAAGTTTGGCAGGCATTAGCTCTTTCAAGCAGGTCGTTTCACAAACCGGGCAATCTTTGAGACCCGGGCAGGTTTCACTGAGCTGCCAAAATTTTTCCAAAACCTTTTTGACTTGAGGATCAGCAGAAGACATAAAACGAATGAAGGCTAAGAGATTTGCCCCCGTTTCTGAACTGATCAAATGTTCAATTTTGCAAGTATCGACTTCCGCCTGATACGGTTTTACTTTCAAGATGTCCTGGAAAAAGCGTTTGAGAACGACCTTCTTGCCAATGATTTCTTCTGCGACTCGTTTTCCATCGGGTGTCATCTGAAGAAATTTATTGGTATCCTCTTTAAGGTAATTTTTTTCAATCAACGCATGTAGTCCCATTGAAGCGGAGGACCTGGCAATTCCCAATTTTTTAGCGACATCGGCAGCACGCGCATAACCCTGTTCACCAATCAAATCATGGACAGCAACCAGGTAGTGCGCCGCACTGTGTGTTAGTTGATTGGCTTCAAACTCTTTCCATACTTCCATAATGTTAGCCTATACTAACAGAAATAAGATATGTCAAACATAAATACCGCCAGGTACCAGGTACCTGGCGGTATTTATAAAAGTTTTTATAAATTATATAGATAGAGCGTTTTCTAACTGTTTACTTATAAAAATTGTTATAATTCTTTGAAATTAAGCTTCTTTTTTCATTCAGAAATTAAACCGCCAAAATCGAAAAAAAGGCCTTTTTTCAAGCATTTACAAAGGAATTTCTCTTGACGCTCCTCAGGTGATGGTTTAGGTTCCCAAAAAGTGGGGAAAGGTGGGGATTTAAAACTCCTTGATTTTACTATGTTTAGAGGCCGTCACGAATATGGAATCGATAGTAAAGGAAGACTCGCCATCCCTGCGAAGTTCCGGGAAATTCTAGTCGCTCAATTTGATGAACGTTTAATCGTCACCCATTTTGACCAGTGTTTATGGGCCTATCCGGTTTCTCTCTGGCAGGAACTTGAGAAAAAAATAGGACAACTCCCACAATTTTTAGAAGAGGTGAAAGCTTTGCAACGGGTTTTTGTTTCTGCCGCTTCGGAATGTCCTCTCGACAAACAAGGAAGAATTTTACTCCCGCCAACACTGCGCGATTACGCAGGACTCAGCAAAGATGTGGTTTTGGTGGGAATGACACAACGAATTGAAATTTGGTCGAAGTCTCGTTGGAAAAAAGTTTTTGGAGACTCACAAAAGAAACTAGAATCACTCCAGGAAAAACTTGCGGAGTTAGGTTTATAAACTATGTTTGAGGTCAAACATTTTAATGATGTTTTAGTAATGGGAGTCTCAGGCGAATTGGGGCTCAGTAATGTCCGTCAGTTTGATTCTCTTTTAAATCAAGCTTTGCAGAGTAGAAGTCATCGAGTCGTTTTGGATCTCTCCGATTTGTCCCACATCGATTACAAATTAGTTCCGCATCTTGTTGACCGTGTTATCGAAATTCAGTGCCAAGGTGGAGAAATTAAACTGGCCAGCAACAATGGTTACATATCCAATATTTTAAAGGCGATGGGTTTTGAAGAAGAGCTATACCTTTCTGTTGAAGATGCCGTGATCAGTTTTGCGCCGATGTCAGAGGAAGAATGGCAGTGAGTGAAGTGGTTCATGAGCCAGTCCTAGTTAAAGAGTTATTGGAAAATCTAGCAATCAAAGCAAATGGAATTTATATTGATGGAACATTGGGGGGTGGAGGACACGCGCAAGCGTTGTTAGAAAAAATCAACTCTCAAGGGGTGCTTGTTGGGGTGGATCAAGATGAGGAAATTTTGGAGAAATCAAAAGTCAGATTAGAAAAATTTCGGGAACGAGTAAAATTTATTCATGATAATTTTTCAAACATCAAAGAAATTTTGCAAAAAGAAGGTTTAAAAATGGTAGATGGGATTTATCTCGATTTAGGGGTCTCTAGTTGGCAACTCGATCAAGCCCATCGTGGTTTTAGTTTTAGAAAAGAGGGCCCAATCGACATGCGTATGAATCTTTCGCAAATAGAGACAGCTTTGACCAAAATAAAATCGAGTAATGAAAAAGAGCTGACCGACATTTTGAAAGAATATGGCGAAGAAAGACTCGCTGCAAGAATTGCTAGACAACTGATAGAAAAAGCAAAGCGCCATCAACTTCAGACAACGCTAGATATCGCTCAAGTGGCCTGGGAGGCTTACCCTCCAAAAGCTCGCCACAAAAAAATTCATCCAGCCACACGGACTTTTCAGGCATTACGCATTTGGGTCAACAAGGAGTTGTGGGCCTTGGAACAATTTTTAAAGGAGTCGCCTCATTTTTTAAACGAAAAAGGGCGTTTATGTATTATCAGCTATCATTCCCTAGAAGATCGTTTGGTAAAACATGCTTTTAGAAAGTGGGCGACTCAAGACCAGCGTTTCAAGGTTATTACCAAAAAACCGGTGATCCCTTCTCAAGAAGAAATCGATCAAAATCCACGCGCGCGCTCTGCCAAGTTGAGAACGTTGGAAAGGCTGCATTGAAAAGATCATTTTCTAAAAAAATTGTTCTTGTTTTGATAATTTTGGGGCTTGCCCTTTTATACGCCGGCTCCCGTGTCAAAGTCATTGAGTTTGGGTATGAGGTCTCAAAAATCAAGGCGGGAGTCTCCGACATGGAAAGAGAAAATGCTTTGCTGAAATCAAAAGTTGCGCAGGCTAGATCAACGGAAAAACTAATAGAGTCGGCAAAACGTTTGGGTTTTGCCGCTCCAGAGACACATCAGGTTTTATTTTTAAGGGAATAATGTCTGTTCGTTTTACAAATCCTGCGTTGGAGCGAAAAGCCAAGGCTGAGAAGAGGCTTAGAATTTTTTATTTTGGGCTCTGTTTTGGATATCTCATTGTTGTAGGTAAAGCGGTCACTCTCATGTCGCAAGATAATCAGAAATTAGAAAAGATCGCGATGAGTCAATATCGCGCGGCGATTCAAAAATTTTCAGATCGGAGCCGTGTTTTGGATAGAAAGGGACAAGAGTTTGCCATCAGCACGCCGACTTGGTCTTTTTATTCCGATCCGAGGGAAATTAAGAATTTTTCTGAAACAGCCTCCCTTCTGGCAGGGGTGTTGAATATTCCCAAAGAAACTCTGGAACAGAAATTCAAAGAAAAGCGAAAATTTGTTTGGATTAAAAGGAGAGTCGATGCCACCACAATGGAAAAAATAAATCAGCTCAATTTGAATGGTATTTACAGCATCAAGGAAAACATGCGCTTGTATCCGCATGGTGAGTTGGCAGGCTCCGTTATGGGCGCTGTTGGGATTGATTCTCAAGCGCTAGGGGGCATTGAATTGGCTTATGACTCCTATTTAATGCTCAACCAAGAGCCTGGAATGTATTTGCGGGATGCGAGAGGCCAATTGTATTTGGCGCCTCCTAATTTAGAAAGTATTTCGCCAAAGGGCGATGTTTACTTGACGATTGATAAAAATATTCAGTTTTTTGCAGAAGAGGCTCTTAAGAGAGCAGCCAGGACTTATAGCGCCAAAGCGGGTGTCGCACTCATCATGGATCCAGAAACAGGCGATATCATGGCGATGGCAAATTATCCTTCCTTTAATCCAAATCAGTTTGAAAAAGCTGATTTCAACGTTTGGCGTAACCGAGCGGTAACCGATCTTTATGAACCTGGTTCCACTTTCAAAGTTATTGTAGCCGCAGCAGCCCTAGATCATCGCTCCATTAAGTTAGATGAGAAATTCAACTGTGAAAGAGGATCCTTTGTTTTGGAAGACGGCGAAGCCATTCATGATCACGACCCTTACGGACTTTTGAATATTAGCGATATTATCAAAGTCTCGAGCAATATCGGCATTTATAAAGTCTCTCAACGTCTGGGAAGAGAAAAATTTTATCAAACCATCAAGGATTTTGGTTTTGGTTCCAAGACAGGGGTCGATTTTCCAGGTGAGATTGCAGGGATTCTTCGCCCTGTTCAAAAATGGCGACCCATTGAGGCGGGAACTATTTCTTTTGGACAAGGAATTGGAGTCACTTCTTTACAGATATTGTCAGCCTTCAGCGCCATTGCCAATGGTGGCTTGAGAGTGCAACCCCATTTGGTTGAAAAAATTGTCTCTAAAAATGGAGAGACTCTCTATCAAAAAGAACACAGAGTTTTAGCAAGACCGATCCAGGAAGAAACAGCTCAAATACTCACACAAATTTTGAAAAGTGTTGTCGCAAAAGGGGGAACCGCCCCCTTGGCCACAATAGAAGAATATCCTGTAGCGGGCAAAACAGGGACATCACAAAAAGTGGATCCAAAAAGGGGTGGATACCTGGAAGGAAAATATATTGCCTCCTTTGTCGGTTACGCACCGGCAGATCATCCAAAACTTGTTGCTCTTGTTTTGCTTGACGAACCGCAAGGATATTATTACGGCGGCATCGTTGCTGCCCCTGTCTTTAAAGAAATTATGCTCAAATCGCTCAATTATTTGGGAGTTCCGCCCCAAGGGACTTCGTCAGAAGTTTTGGTTGCTTCAAAACAACAATCGAGCCTATCACATTTTGGTTTTATGAAAACTACAACTGAGATCAAAAAAGAGGGGAACTATTTCAAAGTTCCTGATTTTCGCGGTGTTTCGTTGCGTCAAGTGTTGAAAACGGCCGGTGATTTTCCAGTCGCCATGGAGTTTAAAGGAAGGGGAGAGGCCATTTCCCAAAGCCCAGCACCGGGAACACTGGTGGCAGCAGGAAGTAAAATTTATGTAGAATTTAAACCATTGTATTAATTTGACTGCGGGCGGGGGGAGAGATGAATTGGTCAGAGCTGGCAAGTAAGGTGAAAGGAAATATGAAATTAGGACAATTACTAGAGGGGTTAAAAAAACTTAATTTTTCAGGGGATGAAACATTGAACATTACCGACCTTGCCTATCATACCGGCCAGGTCAAACCTGGTTGTTGCTTTGCAGCCATTCGCGGGCTGCAGACCGATGGCCATCATTATATAGATGAGGCAGTCAGAAAAGGGGCGAAGGCTGTTTTGATAGAACGAGATATTTCAGTTCCTCGGGGTGTTTCCAAAATTATTGTCGAGGATACCAGAGATTGTTTGGGAAGACTTTCTGCGCTGCTTTTTGGAGAGCCGACGAAATCATTACGCTTGGTTGGTATTACAGGAACGAATGGCAAAACAACAATCGCCTATCTCATTGATAGTATCTGGCAAGCTGCTTCTTATAAGTCTGGGCTCATTAGTACTGTCGCCTATCGTTATGGAGACCAGTTGAAACCGGCGGAGAGAACCACTCCCGAATCTTATGACCTGCAGCAGATGTTTCGGCAAATGGTATCCAAAGGGGTGACTGATTGCGTGATGGAAGTTACCTCCCATGCCCTCGATTTAAAACGGGTGATCGGTTGTCATTTTGACGGCGCTGTTTTTACAAATCTTTCTCAAGATCATTTGGATTATCACAAAGATATGGAGAGTTATTTTGCGGCAAAGGCAAAATTATTTCGAGAGAGGCTCGTTGTTAGCGAAAAAAAATCACTCTGGGCAGTTTTGAATTGGGATGACCCTTACGGGAGAACCCTTGCGGGCGGCCTTCCAGCCAAAATCTGGCGTTACGGTGTTCGAGAAAAAGCCGATGTATGGGCAAGCAATCCCAAAGCAAGTTGGGACGGGCTTCGACTCAATGTCGTTTCACCTCAGGGGAATTTCCCCCTTTCCTCTTCTCTGATCGGTTCTTTCAACGCATCGAATATTTTAGCGGCAGTGGCGGCCTCTTTGGCGATGGAGATTCCCATTGATCAAATTAGTTTAGGCGTGGCTTCTTTCAAAGGAGTCCCCGGGCGTTTGGAAAAAATTTCTAATTCAAAAGGTATTGAAATTTTTGTTGACTACGCCCACACCCCTGCAGCACTTGAAAATGTTTTGAATACACTGAGAGCCCTAAACCCCAAAAAGCTCATCACTGTGTTTGGGTGTGGAGGCAACAGAGATAAAACAAAACGGCCTCTTATGGGAGCGGCAGCGAGCTGTTTGAGTGATGTTGCGATTGTTACCTCTGATAATCCCCGAGATGAAGGGCCTCAAGCCATCATCAATGATATTTTGCCGGGCTTAAAAAAGAATAGAGAATCTTTGATGATTGTTGACCGCAAAGAAGCAATTTCAAAAGCTTTAGAGTTAGCAGCACCTGGTGATTGTGTTTTGATCGCCGGCAAGGGGCATGAGACCTATCAAGAAGCAAGGGGAGTCAAAAAACATTTTGATGATAGAGAAGTCGCGAAAGAATGTTTAATATAAATTTAACAAATTGGCTACCTGGCGATGAGGGTGCTGAAAGTACGCGAATCGCTAGCGAGTTTATAAAGGGTGTGGTGAAAAAGTCGCTTCCGGGATGCGTTTTGAGAAAAGACGCGGTTCCCGCCGGGTCGTCCCGGCGGGACCGCTCGGCTCTCGCCCATTTTATCTTTATTTCCCGTTTGTGAAAATGGGCTGCGAGACGCTTTTCTCAAAACGCATCCCTCGCGCGACTTTTTCACCAGTTCCATAAGCGATGGGGGTTGTCAGGGGGAGATGCAAGATCGCCCCCTGACTTTAGCGAGCATCTGGCTTTGCCAGTGTGAGCGAATGGAGTGTTTAGATGGAGTTTAGTGTGGAACAATTTTTAAAAGCGAGTGGTGCAAAGGTAATTAGTGAAGGGACCAAGGCCCTTTGCAAAGGTATTTCCACCGACAGCCGTAGTCTAAAAGTAAAAGAACTTTTTTTTGCATTAAAAGGCCCCCATTTTGATGGCCACCGGTTTTGTGACGAGGTGATTAAAAAAGGGGCGTGGGGGGTGGTGGTACAAAATCAAAAATCAAAAATCAAAAATCAAAATTTATCGTGGATATTTGAGGTTAAAGACACATTGAAAGCGTTGGGTGACATAGCCCAGTGGTGGCGCTCCCAATTTTCGATTCCTTGCGTCGCGATTACTGGGAGTAATGGTAAAACGACGACAAAAGAAATGATTGCCTCAATTACCCAGGCAAAGTGGAAAACTCTAAAAACAGATGGAAATTTTAACAATTTGATTGGGCTTCCACTGACATTGAATCGTCTTAACAAAGATCATGGGATTGCTGTTTTGGAAATGGGCATGAATGCCGTTGGCGAAATTGAGAGACTAACAAAAATTGCCTCACCGACAGTGGGAATTGTGACCAATGCGGCAGCGGCGCACCTAGAAAAGTTGCATACCGTGGAGGCAGTTGCCAAAGCTAAGGCAGAACTTTACGAAGCCATGAACCCTGAAGGGTATGCCATTTACAACGCAGAAGATCCTTGGCTGTCCAAGTTGGTTAAAAATTTTAAAGGAAAAAAGATTTCATTCGGGATGCGGGGTGGTTGCGATATTCTTTTTGAACATATGGAAAATTTTGGTTTTGACTCGATGGAGTTAAAACTTTCTGTGCAGGGAAAACTTTTTCAAGCAAAGCTCAAAGCAACTGGGCTTCATAATGTAATGAATGCGATGTCGGCGTGTGCCGTGGGGGTTAGTTTAAATCTTTCTCACGATCTCATCCAACAAGGTTTGGAAAATTTCACTCCTTTAAAAATGCGCCTTGAACAAATTCAGCTTGATAATGGCGTTCGGCTTGTCAACGATGCCTATAACGCCAACCCTGTTTCCATGGAGGCTGCCTTTCGCACAGTGGGTGCAGCCAGAAGGGCTGGGCGATTTATCGCCGTGTTGGGTGATATGAAAGAATTAGGGGAAAAATCAGAAGAACTTCATCAAGAAGTGGGTCACAAAGCGATTCAGTATGGAATTTCTAAATTATTTGTGATTGGAGATTTTGCAAAACATTTAGCAGATGGGGCGAAAAAAGCGGGCCTGGCAACTAGTTCTATTTATACTGCTGACAATGAAGAACAGTTGGTGAAAAAGTTGGAATCCGAAATAGAGTCGGGAGATATTGTTTTGGTAAAGGGTTCCAGGGCAATGCATTTGGAAAACGTTGTGGAAGCACTCAAAGAAAGGTTCGGAATCTAGAGTATGCTATATCACTGGCTCTATCCGTTGCACGATCAATTGGTGGCATTCAATGTCATCAAATATATTACCTTTCGCACCTTCATGGGCCTTTTTACCTCTCTGGGGATTGTCTTTGTCCTTGGAAAACCGTGGATTGCTTTTTTGCAACGACACCAATTGTTGCAAACACTATGGGAATATGTTCCCGAGACACATCATAAAACAAAAGCCAAGACGCCAACCATGGGAGGCATTCTCATCTGGTTTGCCTTTTTACTTTCGACATTGTTGTGGGCAAGATGGGACAACCCCTTTGTCTGGATGATGTTGGGTTTAGGGTCGGCATTGGGTGCCATTGGATTTTTGGATGATTATTGGAAGATTTCCAGAAAAGATGCACACGGTCTTAAGGCCCGCTACAAATTTCCTTTGCAGGTTTTGGTGTGTGGGTTGGTGGCGTTAATTCTGTATGACGGATTTGGTTTTAATACCGAATTGTCGATTCCTTTTATGAAGCAGATCTCTCCTGATTTAGGAATGTATTATATTATTTTAGCTATTTTGGTGTTGGTGGGGACTAGCAATGCGGTCAACCTCACCGATGGTTTGGATGGTTTAGTGACAGGCCCTGCAATCATTGCCTTCATGACATACGGTGTTTTTGCCTACATTGCGGGCCACATCAAAATTGCCTCTTATTTGCAGGTTCCTTATGTTCCACAATGTGGCGAACTTTCTATTTTATGTGGAGCCATTGCGGGGGCCTTGATCGGTTTTCTATGGTTTAATTCCCACCCTGCTCAACTCTTCATGGGAGATGTAGGAGCTTTGAGCATTGGGGGAATGTTGGGATTGGTTGCTCTCTTGACGAAAAATGAACTTCTCCTTGTAGTTATTGGCGGTGTTTTTGTTTTGGAAACTCTTTCAGTCATTACGCAAGTGGTCTCTTTTAAGTTGAGGGGAAAACGAATTTTTCGAATGGCTCCTTTGCATCATCATTTTGAATTAAAGGGGTGGCCGGAATCAAAAGTGATTGTGAGATTTTGGATTATTTCCATGATTTTGGCCTTAGCAAGTATGAGCACATTAAAATTGCGATGAAGGTTGAACTTAAAAATAAAAAAGTTCTGGTCGTTGGCTTTGGAAAGTCAGGCCAGGCTGCTGCGCGCTATTGCATTGCCAAAGGGGCTCGCCTGGCAGTGACCGATTTAAGAGAGAAAAAAGTTTTCAGCTATCAGCTATCTGCTTTCAGCGGGCATCCCATCGACTGGTATTTGGGTTCTCATAAGCTCGAAGTTTTCTTAGCGGCCGATTTGATTGTGGTGAGCCCAGGGGTTCCTTGGAACTTGGAGCCACTTAAAGAAGCAAGAAAAAAAGGAATTCCCATTGTAGGAGAGATGGAGTTAGCCATTGCAGACTCGAGACTCGAGACTCGAGACTCGAGACCAAAGATCATTGCTGTGACCGGAACGAATGGCAAGACCACCACGGTCAGCCTCATTCATCATTTGCTACAAACTGCTGGGAAAAAATCTTTGCTCGCCGGCAATGTGGGGACACCACTTCTCGATTGTCTGGATCAAATAGCCGAGACTGAATTTTTAGTTTTAGAGGTCTCCAGTTATCAATTAGAAACGACTCCTTCTTTGAAACCCGATGTTGCTGTTTGGCTCAATGTGACTGAAGACCATCTCGATTGGCATGAAGATTTTTTTACCTATGTGGCTGCAAAAACAAAACTCATTCGACAGGCCTCTCCGAATGGTTTGGTCATTTATAATGCAGAAGACAGCATGGTCACCCAAAGCGTGGAACAAATTCCAGCAACCCGTTTTTCCTTCAGCAGCAAACGACAATTAAAACTGGGGGGATGGGTAGAAGAAGGAGCTCTTTTATTGAAAATCAAACCTACAAGCGAACCGCAGCGCTTTGATCTTTCTGAAATAGTTTTGAAAGGGATTCACAATTGGGAAAATATGTTAGCAGCATTGCTTGCCATTTCAGGGGACGTTCCCCTGCAGGGGAACGTCCCCCTCCTGCAAAAAGCTTTAGAAACTTTCGTTCCCCTTCCCCATCGTATGCAAGAAGTGAGGCAGGTCAGCGGTGTCACCTATATTAATGATTCAAAGGCCACCAATGTCGGGGCTGCTGTTAAGGCCTTGGCCAGTCTCAAAGCCCCCATTTTCTGGATCGCCGGAGGTAGGGACAAGGGGGGGAGTTACGAACCGTTAAAAGAGTTGGTAAAAAAAAAGTCAAAAAAACTTACCTTTTTGGAGAAGCCAAACAAAAAATGGCCGCTCTGTTCCAAGAATGTGGAGATATTGTGATGACTAAAGATTTGAAAGAAGCCGTTCTGCTTATTTCAAAAGAGGCGAAATCGGGAGACACCGTTTTATTTTCTCCTGCTTGTTCCAGTTTTGACATGTTCAAAGATTATGAAGAACGGGGAGAAGCTTTTATCAATTTAGTAAAAAGTCTATGAAAAATTGGGATGAAAATACAGTACGACACACGAGATTTGATTATCCTTTGTTAATTATTGTCGTGTTGCTTTCTGGTCTGGGCTTAACGATGGTTTTCAGTTCCTCAGCCGTTTTGGCGCAGGAGCGTTTTGGAGACGGTCTTTTTTTCCTGAAAAAAATGTTAACCTACGCTTGTCTAGGATTTGCGGTGATGTCTCTCATCATGCGTGTTCCATACCTTTATTGGAAGAAATTAGTTTATCCTCTTTTTATTATCAGTTTTATTTTTATGCTTCTCACGCTTTATTCAGGATTGGGGTTGACGGTTAGTGGGGCTAGACGTTGGATTATTCTTGGGCCTTTTCATTTTCAAACCTCTGAGCTAGCAAAAATTGTCATTATTTTGTTTCTTGCCTATTCGCTTGAAAGAAAGAGCGAAAAAATGGAGCGTTTCGCCGTTGGTGTCGCCCCCAATATATTAATTCCAGGTATTTTGGTTTTGATGGTGTTGTTCAGCAAAGATTTGGGGACTGCCTTTGTGATGGGACTATTAATTGTTACGATGCTTTTTTTAGGGGGAACCAGTTTCAAACATCTCTTTTTTCTTTTTTTAGGTGCTGTCCCAATGTTTTTTTATCTTATCTTCCAAGAAGGTTACCGTGTCCGAAGAATCACTGGGTTTTTGAATCCGTGGGCCGATCGTTACGGTGCCGGTTTTCAAATGATCCAATCGTTGTTGGCCTTCAGTGAAGGAGGGATTTTGGGAAAAGGGTTGGGGGCTGGGCAACAAAAATTATTTTATCTGCCAGAGGCCCATACTGATTTTATTTTTTCCGTTTTGGGAGAAGAATTGGGGCTCATTGGCGTGATCATGACGATCGTCTTTTTTTTACTTTTTTGTCATCGAGGAATCAAGATTGCGACACAAGCACCCGATCTTTTTGGACGCTATTTAGGGTTGGGGATTGTGATTTTGATTGGCCTCCAAAGCTTGCTCAATATGGCTGTTGTGATGGGCCTGCTCCCAACAAAGGGGCTTGTTTTGCCGTTTATCAGCTACGGCGGCTCGGCGTTAGTTATGACATTATTTAGTGTCGGCATTTTGTTGAATATTTCTATGTATCAGGCAGCGGGAACGCCGCCGATGTTTAAAAAACGATGAAAATACTTTTGGCTTGTGGTGGTACAGGAGGGCATTTGTTTCCAGGCATTGCACTAGCAGAAACCTTTGAAGAGAGGGTTCCCGGCGTGGAAATTGTTTTTGTTGGGACACCGCGTGGCCTAGAAAAAGATGTTTTACCCAAGACTCATTGGAGATTAGAAATGATTGCCTCCCAATCGTTAGCGGATAAAAAGGGAATTAAAAAAATTGAAGCAGGCTTTGGATTATTCAAAACACTCAAAGCCTCTTGTCATTTGATTAAAAAAGAAAAACCAGATCTTGTAATAGGCATTGGTGGATATGCTGCAGGTCCGATATTAATGATGGCCTCTTTGCTTCGCAAACCGACATTGACAGTAGAACCCAATGCAATCCCCGGCATGACAACAAGACTTTTAAAACCTTTTGTCGATCGAGTCGTTGTTGCTTATCCTCAGTTAGAAGAAAAATTTGGCGCAAAGAAAGCGAGATTTTTTGGGGTTCCGGTCAGAAAAAGCATCATTAAAGGAGCCAAGATGGCGACCTTCATGGGCAAGAAGGTTGTCTTTATCTTTGGGGGGTCGCAAGGGGCAAAAACGATTAATGAAGGCATTCTGGAAGCCCTGCCATTTTTGAAAGCTTTGAACGATAGGATTTATTTTATCCATCAAATTGGAAAACAAACCCCTGTCCATTTGGTTGAAAAAGCCTACCTTGAAAATGGATTTCAAGCAGAGGTCTACCCCTTCGTTGAAAAGATGGGGCCAATTTATGGCAGGGCAGATCTAGTTATTGCGAGGGCTGGGGCTAACACGTTGGCGGAACTGGTTGCATTAGCTAAGCCCTCTCTTTTGATTCCGTATCCACACGCTGCGGGAGGCCATCAAGAGTGGAATGCGAGGTCTTTAGAAAAAGAGGGTGGAACTAAAGTTTTGCTTGATTCAGAAGCAACGGGCGAAAAATTGGCCATGGAGATTCGGGCCCTGTTGGAATCACCTGGAATGTTAAAAAGGATGGAGAGAAGTTTGGAAAAATTAGGAGGCAACCAAGCCGCTGATAAAATTGTCGAGGAATGTTTGAGGCTCATAAAACATGTTTAAAAAATTTCGACATGTCCATTTTGTGGGGATTGGCGGTATCGGGATGAGCGGTATTGCTGAAGTGTTGATCAATCTCGGTTATCAAGTCAGTGGATCTGATCTTAAGAAAACACCTCTCACGACACGGCTGAAAAAAAGAGGGGCAAAAGTCTATGTGGGTCATAGTAGGGATAATCTCAATGGCGCCCAAGTAGTGGTCACCTCCTCTGCTGTCTCAGAAGAAAATCCTGAAGTCAAAAAAGCAAGAAACTTAAATATCCCTGTCGTTCCGCGTGCAGAGATGTTGGCGGAGCTGATGCGTATGAAGCAAGGCATTGCTATTGCCGGTACTCACGGAAAAACAACAACCACTTCAATGATTGGAACGGTTCTTTCAGAAGCAGGCCTGGATCCGACTTTGATTATTGGGGGGAGGCTCAACAACCTAAGGGGAAACGCAAGACTTGGGAAAGGAGATCTTTTGGTGGCGGAGGCCGACGAATCCGATCAATCTTTCTTGAAATTAAATCCTGTTATTGCCGTTATTACCAATATCGACCCGGAGCATATGGAAAATTACAAAGACCTTGCCGATGTCCGTCGATGTTTTATCCATTTTGCGAACAAAGTCCCTTTTTATGGGGCGGTGGTTGCGTGTGCCGATCATCCTCAGGTTCGAAAAATTTTTCCAGAGCTTTCCAGACGGGTGATTACTTATGGAATCAAGCAACCAGCAGAATATACGGCCAAAAATATTGGGCAACATCAATACACCATGTCCTTTGAAGTTTTTTACCGAGGTGAATTTTTGGGCAAGGTGCAAATCAACCAGCCTGGTGTTCATCATGTGGGCAATGCCCTGGCGGCCATCGCAGTATCTAGAGAATTAGATATCCCTTTCACAAAAATTGTCAGCGGCTTGAAAAAATTCAAGGGGATCGGAAGGCGTTTCGAAATTCTTAAAAAAGAAGATCCAATTGTGGTGGATGACTATGCCCATCATCCAGTAGAAATAGATGCGACGATCATGGCGGCAAGACAGGGTTGGCCCGATTATAAAATTGCAGTTGTTATCCAGCCCCATCGGTTCACCCGGTTAAAATTTCTGTGGGATGACTTCGTGAAAGTTTTAGGCAAACCAGATTGGGTGGTGGTTTTGCCAGTTTATGCGGCCGGTGAAAAGCCGATTGCCAACGTAACAGGACAAAATTTGTTCATGGAGTTAAGAAACAAACATCCCAAACTACCAGTTGCCTATGCTGAATCTTTGCAAGACATTAACGCGGCTTTGAAACCCTGGATGGGACCAAAAACGATGATTTTATTTTTAGGGGCGGGAAATATCACAAAAATGGCTAGGCAATTCGTAAAAGTGAAAACTTGAAAGGATAAAATGAGCTTGAGCACAACATTAAAAGAAGAACTCAAAAAAATATTTGGCGATAAGGTGGCATTCGATATCCCTTTGAATCAATACACAAGCGTTAGAGTCGGTGGGCCGGCCGATTGCCTAATTTGGCCAGAAAACGAAGAAGAAGTGACTCAAATAGTGACCTGGATCAAAGATAAAAAACTTCCCCATTTTGTTTTAGGAAAAGGAAGTAACACACTTGTGAAAGATAATGGATTCCGAGGTATCGTCATTAATTTAACCAAAGGCTTCCGCAATTTTAAGTTGGAAAAAGAGAATGGTCACACTGTTTGGGTAAAGGCCCAAGGAGGAGTCCCCACACAACAATTTGTCAGATGGTGTGCCGACGAGGGGTTCACAGGGACAGAAAGGCTAGCCGGTGTTCCCGGAACCATCGGGGGGAATGTTTATATGAATGCGGGGACCCATCTGGGAGAAATTGGAGAGTTGGTCGAAGAGGCTAAGATTTGCGATTCAAAAGGAAAGATTCAAACTTGGAATAAGCAAGATCTTCAATTCGAATATCGCTCCAGCAATATTCCCTACACGAGTGTTGTTTTGGAGACACTGTTGAAACTTCAAAAGGGTGAGAGACAAAAAATCGAGGAAACTATCAAGGAGGTTTTTGAAAAAAGAGGATTGGCCCAACCAGTAGAGCTTCCTAATTTGGGTTCGGTTTTTAAGAACCCACCGAAGAAAAAAGCCTGGGAACTTGTTGAAGAAGCCGGTTGCAGAGGAGTGCGTGTTGGAAAAGCAAGAATTTCTGAAAAACATGCCAACTTTATCATCAACGAAGGTGGGGCCAAAGCAAAAGATATTCTAATTTTGATCGGCATGGTGAAGGATAAAGTGAAAGAAGCAACAGGCATAACTTTAGAAACAGAAATTAAAATTATTGGAGAATAAATGTCTGGAAAATGGAAAAATAAAAAGGTGGGTGTGTTGATGGGGGGTATTTCAAAAGAGCGAGAAATTTCCCTAAGAGGCGGCAAGGCGGTTTATGAAGCCTTAAGTCGCAAAGGTTATGATGTTGTTGCCATCGATTGTGATTGGAAAGCAGTCGATCGCTTAAAAACAGAAAAGGTCGAAGCCGCCTTCATCGTGCTGCATGGGCCCTACGGGGAAGATGGTTGCATTCAGGGACTTCTCGAGTGGCTTCGCATCCCCTACACCGGTTCGGGAGTTTTAGCCTCTGCTTTGGCGATGGACAAAGCTGTTTTGAATAGTTTGGGAAGAGATTTGGGACTCACTTTGCCTAAGGAAACTATTTTTGATGCCAGACATGAAAATCTTGATGAATTTCTTTTGAAACAGGTTGGTTTTCCGGTCATTGTAAAACCATCCAGAGAGGGCTCCACCATCAATGTAACGATTGTGAAGAAAAAGGATCATCTAGAAAATGCGATTACCCAAGCTTTGAAGTCTGATTGCAAAGTTCTTATCGAGGAATTCATCCAAGGAAAGGAGGTGACAGTAGCCGTTTTGAACGGGAAAGCACTCCCGTCGATTGAAATTGTTCCCAAAAGTGGATTTTACGATTTTCAGTCAAAATATACCAAGGGGATGACCGACTATATTTTGCCGGCAAGGGTCTCGAAACATTGTATCGAAAAAATCAATGAAATATCTGAAAGAATTTTTAAAGCCATTGATTGTGAAGGGGTGGTGAGAGTCGATTTCATTGTGAAGGAGATCGATGAAAAACCCTATTTTTTGGAAGTCAATACAATCCCCGGCATGACAGAAACGAGTTTAGTACCCAAAGCCGCGGCACACACAGGAGTTTCTTTTGATGATTTATGTGAAAGGATATTGGAGGGAGCGAATTTAAAATATGGAACCGAAAAATAATCTAGATAGTATTAACAATCAGGTCATTGCTAAGAGACCCAAACATAGGGCGAGCCGACTTCTCAAAAAGGTTTTGGCCTCTTTTAGGGCCTCTCATCTCCTCTTTTTGATCCTATTGGCAGTCATCCCTGTCTGGATGGGGGTGAAGCGTTCCTCATATTTTGCATTACAAAAGATTGAGGTAGCCGGTGATTTAAAACAGGTCGGTGTTCAAGAGGTCATCAAGGCAGCAAACGTTGCCTTGGGGCAAAATTTGTTTGAGTTTTCTCTAAAAGAAGTTGAGAAAAATGTCTCGAAACTTCAATGGGTTAGCTCAGTTTCTGTCCGCAGACATTCGCCGGATACCTTATGGATTCACGTAAAGGAACAAAGACCGATAGCTCTTTTGTTGTCAGACAAACTCTACTTCATTTCGGACGGAGGATTTGTCTTTAAGGAGGTGGAAAAGGAGGTCGACAGAGATTTGCCGGTGATCACCGGGTTTGAAAAAGGGGATTTGTTGGACTCACCCCTTCAACTTATTCATTTTTTTGAGTCAAACCCTCATTTTGAGGTGTTCGGACTCTCAGAAATACATTATAATGACGCAACCGGCTTTTCGATCGTGACCTTGTCGGGGCCTGTCGAGATCCGGTTGGGGAGAGGAAATTTTGAAGAGAAACTTAACGAATTCCAAAAAATTTGGTCGAAGCTTAGTCCCAGCTTGGGAAGGATTAAGGGAATTGATTTAGACTACGAAGATAGGGTGTTTGTGAAATTGTAACAAAGTTTTTTCAAGAGGAGGAACAAATGGGTAAAAACAACTGGGTCGTGGGTTTAGATATCGGCACGACCAAGGTCTGCGCCATCGTTGGGGAGCCGACCGAGCATGGCCTAGACATCGTTGGCATCGGTACCCATCCCTCGCGAGGTTTGCGCAAAGGGGTGGTGGTCAATATCGAAGCCACGGTAAATTCCATCCGCAGAGCTGTCGAGGAAGCCGAGCTCATGTCGGGTGGCGAGATCACCCAAGCGTACACCGGCATTGCCGGTGCGCACATTAAGGGTGTCAACAGTCACGGTATCGTGGCCATCAAAGACAAAGAGGTAAAGCCATCAGATGTCGATCGCGTGATCGATGCGGCCCAGGCAATAGCCATACCTTTGGATCGCGAACTGATCCATGTCGTCCCACAAGAGTTCGTCGTCGACGACCAAGATGGGGTGAAAGATCCAGTCGGGATGTCAGGGGTTAGGCTAGAGGCCAAGGTCCACATCGTGACCGGCGCGGTCACATCGGCTCAAAACATCATCAAATGTTGCAACCGAGCTGGCCTTAATGTCTGCGATATTATTTTGGAACAGCTTGCTTCTGCAGAAGCAGTTTTAAGCCAAGACGAAAAAGAATTGGGAGTGGCGTTAGTTGATTTAGGTGGAGGAACAACCGACATCGCCATCTTTTCAAGAGGTGCCTTGATTCATACGGCAGTCCTATCTTTGGGGGGCAACCATGTTACGAATGATGTGGCTGTAGGACTCCGCACACCGGCTCACGAAGCCGAACGCATCAAACAAAAGTATGGCTGTGCGTTGACTTCGCTTGTCTCCAAAGATGAAACGATTGAAGTTCCCAGTGTCGGTGGAAGAAACCCACGCATCGTTTCTCGCCAGATTTTGGCAGAGATCATCGAGCCAAGGCTAGAAGAAATTTTCAGCTTAGTCCGACAAGAAATTGTCCGAGCAGGTTGTGAAGATTTGGTGGCGGCCGGAATTGTCGTGGCGGGTGGAACAGCTATTCTTGATGGGGCCCCAGAGTTGGCCGAACAGGTTTTTCATTTACCGGTTCGCAGAGGATTTCCTCAAAATGTGGGGGGACTTGTTGACGTGGTCAAAAGTCCGATGTTCGCAACGGGGGTGGGACTCATTCAGTTGGGTTTGAAATCTAGAGATCAGCAAGCTAGATTTCGCAGCCGCGACTATGGAATTTATCACAAGATGAAGGGAAGAATGAAGGAATGGTTGACTGATATTTTTTAACAAGGAGGAAATATGTTTGAATTGGTCGATAATGACGCCCAGAACGCTAGAATTAAAGTCATTGGCGTTGGTGGCGGTGGCGGTAACGCCATTAATACGATGATTGATGCCGGTCTTGAAGGGGTCGATTTTATAGTGGCCAACACCGACATGCAGGCTCTGAAAGCCAATAGGGCCACAACCAAAGTTCAATTAGGAAGAGAATTGACAAAAGGTTTGGGAGCGGGTGCCAATCCCGAAGTTGGGAAAAATGCGGCGCTAGAAGACCAACGCAATATTGCGGAACTACTTGACGGTGCCGACATGGTTTTTATCACAGCAGGGATGGGCGGTGGTACCGGAACGGGTGGCGCACCGGTGATTGCGCGGATTGCAAAAGAGATTGGAGCATTGACCGTCGGGGTGGTTACAAGACCGTTTGCCTTTGAGGGAAAACATCGCTCCAAATATGCCGACTCCGGTATTGCGGAACTAAAAGCCTCTGTTGATACTTTGATCACCATCCCCAATGAAAAGCTTTTAACTCTTGCGTCGGATAATCTAACAATGTTAGAGGCCTTCAAACAGGCAGACCAAGTTCTTTACCAAGCGGTCAAAGGAATTTCAGATCTTATTACCATTCCAGGACTCATTAATCTTGATTTTGCAGATGTTAGAACCGTCATGTGTGAGACTGGTATGGCTTTGATGGGTGCAGGAACCTCCCGTGGCGAAAACAGGGCAATAGACGCCGCCACTAGGGCCATTTCCTCGCCATTATTGGAGGATATGTCGATCAAAGGCGCAACAGGCGTTCTGATCAATATTACCGGCGGGCCAAACATGACATTAAAAGAGATTAGCGAGGCCTCCAGGCTGATCCAAGAAGAGGCCCATGACGAAGCAAATATTTTGTTTGGGGCTGTCATTGATGATACAATGAACGAAGACATCAGGGTTACCGTGATTGCAACCGGATTTGATAAACCTTTGACGAAAATGACAGGTTTTCCTTGGAAAAAAGTACAGACGGTCAGACCGGCAGCACAGACTTCCGTTGCCTCCTACAATCAACAGCAACCGGCACAACAAGAAACCATCACAGCCCATCCCAGAATGGCTCTTAAAGAAGATGGGAGCACGGTGGAGGTCTCGGACTATGTTGTGACCAAGAGACAGTTGGAAGAACAGCCTGTTCGGCTCAAAGACTTGATCCAAGAAATAGGTTTGCAAGGTTTTCAAGAAGATGAATATGATGTCCCGACTTTCTTAAGAAAGCAGGCAGACTAGAAGTAGGGCAAAAAATTTGAGGAGGTGTTATGTTTGGAAAGAAACAAGTCGTTTTTTTTATTTTAGCCGGTATCATTGCCAGTGGTTGTTCTCATACCGGCTCTCTTTCTAATCGCTCCTCTTCTCATCGTAGCTATAGTCATTATGACAGGCGGCTTGGAAGCCTTCCCCGTTTTGATATCCCTGTGGTTGTTAATGATCGGGTGATGGCTTGGGTCGACTTCTTTCAGGGTTCAAGCCGTGCCCGTTTTGAAAGATACCTGGAACGTTCCGGGCGTTACGTCTCTTGGATGAGGGGTATTTTGCGGGAAGAGGGCGTTCCCCAAGATTTAGTCTTTTTAGCCTTAATCGAGAGTGGGTTTTCCAATCACGCCTATTCGAGGGCCAGCGCGGTTGGTCCGTGGCAGTTTATCGGTTCCACTGGAGATCACTATGGTTTGGATCGCAATGGCTGGGTGGATGAAAGAAGGGATCCTGAAAAAGCCACTAGAGCCGCCGCTGCCTATTTGAAAAAGCTCTATCGTGATTTTGGAGATTGGTATCTGGCCATGGCTGCTTACAACGCTGGCGAAGGACGTATTGCCAATGCCATTGAAGCCTCCGGGAGTCGCGATTTTTGGTCCCTTTCCGCGCCGGGGACAAGTTATCTCAAGGCAGAAACTAAAGATTATGTGCCTAAATTTTTAGCCGCCGCCTTGATTGCCAAAATGCCTCATCGTTTTGGTTTTAAAAATGTTTCTTATCAAGATCCTTTTGCTGCCGATGAGGTGCATGTCGATGGGCCTCTTGATTTAAATGTTGCCAGTGAACTTGCCGGGACAAACGTTGACGAAATCCAAAGTCTCAATCCAGAGCTGAGCAAATTCATGACCCCTCCCCATTCTTATCGTTTAAGAGTGCCGGAAGGTTCTGGAGAGAATTTTCGATTGGCCTATGCCAATCTCCCTGCTGAAAAAAGGATGATGTTGGCCTCTCACAAAGTAAAAAGGGGAGAGTCGATCGATCAAATTGCTAGGCGCTACGGGACAACCAGCAAAGCAATCCTCGCCGCCAACACTTTGAAGGGGAAAAAGCTCAAATCAGGAATGGTTTTGATGATTCCCAAAAAGGGAGTCCCTTCTTCTTATATTGCTTCAGCAGATTCTTCAGACAAAATTCATTATCATCGTGTCAAGCGGGGTGACCGGCTTAACATCATTGCCGATAAATTTGGGGTGAGTGTGGCCAGTCTCAAAAAGGAAAATGGTTTGAAGGGCAATCAGATCGTTGTTGGTCAACGCTTGAAAATAACGACTCCTTATACAGTGCAAAAAGAAGAACTGCTTGCTTATAACAGCAAGAGTTCCGGTAGAACACGCATGAATGGGGTGGAATGGCTCATTCGCAAAGAAGAAAAAAACAGTGAGACAGATGTCGCTGCAAATATCGCACCGGAGCCTGCAACAACAGAACCGATTCTAGAAACAACAGAAACAACGATTCAAGAATCCGATTTAGCTTCTGTGACACCTCCAAAACCGATCGTTGATATTGGGCCTAAAAATGTGATCGCAAGTCCTAGCCCCAAAAAGGTTGCCGCCAGTAATAAGACGCATGTTATTAAAAAGGGGGACAATCTCTGGGATCTTTCCAGAAAGTACAAAGTGAGTGTTAATGATTTGAAAACCTGGAATGGCCTTTCGGATAAAGGACATCTAAAACCAGGGAAAAAATTGGTTGTTTACCGTGGTAAAACCGCGTCTATCAAAAAGAAGAAACCTCTTCCAGCTCCTGCAGATAAACTAGAAGAAAAGGTAGCTCCCGGTGTTCCTCCCGCCTCTGTCACTGATGAGGGAGAAACCCTTCAAGAAGAAACCGGTGTGGGGCTCCCCAGCACAGGCCAATCGTTAACACAGGGGCAGAGTTACTAAGAATTAGATAATCTCATCACCCCATAACATTTCAAGGAAATGAGAAACGGGCAAAATATCAATGCCGTCCAATTTTCTAGGTTTTTCATCCATGGAAACAACAACTTTCTTTTTCAATTTTAACTCTTCTTTTAGAGCCTTTATACCCGTTAAATGGCGTTCTGTAATCAATTCGGAACCTTTGACTTCGATGGCAATTTCGTCTCCGATTAAAAAATCAACTTCGTAATCCGATATTTGGGATCTCCAAAAAGTAAGCGGCCGGGAATTTCGCTTATAGGAAAGATAGGCTTTCAATTCTGTGAAAATAAATTGCTCAAACGATTTTCCGAACAGTTCTGTTTTTGGACTGATGTTTCTGCGTCCGGCTAAAACGTTGCAAACACCACAATCAAAAAAATAGAATTTTGCGGTAGAAACCGCCTTTCGTTTTTTCGTTTTTGTATAGGGCTCTAAGATATATCCGATGAGTGTGTCTTCCAAAATGGAGAAATATTCCGCTACAGTGCGAGGCGATATTTGGGCATCGTTCCCAATATTTGTAAAATGAGTTTGTTCCGCATTGCAAAGTGATGCGGTCTGGAGAAAGCGGGAGAAATTTCCAATGTTCCGCGCCAATCCTTCTGCTTGGATTTCTTCTTTGAGATAATTTCCGACATAATCATTAAGATCGCTTTCAGGATCGTCAGACGGATAAATGGAAGGAAGCGTTCCCCAGTTTAAAGCTCGGATCAAATCAAAATTGGGAATTTCAGCGGAAACTAATGGATAGAGATGAAGCGTTGTTGCTCGACCTCCCAAAAGATTGGCTCCGCCTCTTTTTAACTTCCGTGCACTGCTCCCCGTTAAAATAAATTTAATTTTTCTTTCCTCAATTAATGAATGAACTTCATCAAGCAAAATAGGGAGTTTTTGGATTTCATCTATAATAACCAGCGGCTTCACGGATGAAGTCGCCGTCAATTCTTCTCGGAGTAAATGAGGGCGCTGACTCAGTCGAAGAAATGTTTTTGATTCAAGCAAATTATAAAAAGTAATATTGGGAAAGGTTTTCTTTAGATAAAAGGTTTTTCCTGTCTGGCGAGGTCCAAAAAGAAAAAGACTTTTCCGTTTGATAGGGGTTTGAAGGTCAAGAATACGTGAGTAGTCCGCCATAAGAAGAGCTTAACAGAATATAAAAAATACGCAACGATGTTGCTGAAAATATCATATATTCCGCAATGATTCTGTCACATTCCCATCGTAATCCATAAACGGCCAGCAGTGGCACATTTGTCTGCTTTCGCTAATCACTCTGGCGGTCTGAAACAGCACTTGAACATCGTGTTCCCGGGGCCGCCTTCTTGTCCGCCAACGCAGTAGTGGCGGAATTCTCCACAACAATGCCGCCCAGGCCAAATTTAATTAGTAAGATTTAACCCCCTTTTTACCAGTATACGGATTTATATTTCCTTTCGTTGACCAGTTGTTCAGGCGTCGCGAATCTGGTGATGTTCGACGATGAGGATAAACATATGTTCCGGTACTTTTCTTAGTATATCCCCGGATTCGAACCGAACTGCCAAAAGATTTATAATTAGGCATACGATAGTCTCCATACCCTCCCCTTCTTGCCAACGAATCTGCTGAGGGAATAAGGATAGATGCCGCCAACATAATCATCAATATTTTTTCAAACATAACGTCTATTTGCCCGAAACCAAACACTGAATCTTTTCAAGGAAGTCACGGGGGAATCCTTCTTCAATAAATTTTATTACATTTCCGTAGATAACAAAGAAGTGCTTGGTTATCTCAGTTGCTCTAATAATATTTTCCCCCACTTTTGGTACTATTTTGCAGAAATCTAACATTAACTGTGCTGAGTTTCCGTCTTTATCCATCATTTTGAAAAGAGATGAGCTATAAAATTCGAATCGTTCAGCTATCAACGCCCTAATCTCAGTCTCGCTTCTGTCTGGACAGATACCTAAATAATCTACAATAAAGGAACTTAAGATTGTTCTAGAAATTTCCTCGCAATGTTTTGTTGCACCAAGTTTAGTAAATAGAGCCATATCAACTGCTGATAGATGAAAAATAAAAATTTCTAAACATTCTTCAAGATTATCTGTTTGAAAAACCTCATCTCTAATTTCAGGAGCTGTTGCATATACTTTTAAGATCTTGGCAAGAGAGGTTGTATCAAACGAACTGGCTGGGATTTTTATTGAAAGGCTTTTCCCAAAACCTTGCTGGTTGGAAAGGGACACCGCTGCCATCCTTCGCTTTTTGAAAGGAGGAAATACCCCAGGGTAATACCACCGTTGGGTTTCAGGATCGAATAGCATTTCATGTGACTTGATTTTTCCGGCCTGGTAGTCATGCCAAGAATCTTCCAGAGATATTTTAAGAATGTTACCCTTTTTCTGTTTCAGCAATACCTCGCCTTCGGGTTGATCTGTTGGTACGATAACAGGTTCTACTTGTTTTCTTGCTCCGAGAAACTCATTGCAGTAGCGGCATTTGATCGCTTTGTCTTGAATCTCCTCAGCACAATATGGACATTTTTTCACTACCTAGCCTTTCCGAAAGAAAAACCCTCCCAAGAAAGAATCGGAGGACCTTCTTCAACCTGATCTGATACTTCAAACCCGAACTTGTTGGTATCGGTTAAAAATCCGGTACCGAGAAATACCTGATTTTCCAACTCCTTCTGTCTTTACCAATGCTCACAACATTGTTCAAGATTATTCTTTTTTTGAAAAATCTCTCGGCTAGAAAGTAACCAGCGCCTTTTGCCGCGCACGGCCGATCACAGAGGAAGGGGGTTCCAAAGAAGAAGGACCACCATGCGATTGAAATACTGGATTGCAGATTTCAAAGAAAATAGCTAGTAACTGAAAAAGTGAGATACCTAAAAGTTCTTGTTGGCAGTATTCCTGTTTGTCTGATCATTTGGGCACGACCGACGATCGGTTTTATTGTGCTCGTTGCTCTTTCTTTTCTCTCGTTCCTTTGCCTTGTTTCGTTGAGGCTAAAAACGCGTTCGAAAAAGCGAGCCTTGTTTAACATCATTGAGAGAAAGTTTCCGAAAATCGCCAACGTCATACAAAAACCCTATGACGATCACTTCCAATTTTTTTTAGCAACTCATGCTTCTCAGGCTTCATCCATAGCTGCTGCCGCAATATCACTTATTTCTCTGCCAGCAGGTCTGGTATCTCTAATTGGGTGGATTCATTTTGAGGATTCATTGTACGTTCTTCCATTAATTGCCTCGGTGATTTTGTATTTTGTTGCTTTAAAAGTTTCAGCACTTTTGAACTACCCTCTTTATTGGTTGATGAATTATGGGCCCAAAGTAGAATCTGAGCCAAACCTTTTAATGAATCATGTAACTTTGGCTACACTTGTTGTGACCCTAAACAACTTAACAATGCCAATGCAGCTTCCAGGTGATAATTTCAGGAATATAGCTGAGGATGATGTAAAGAGGGTTTTGACAGATGATGAGAGCCTCTGTGTGTGGCAATGCTGCTCGAATTTGCTTCCAGGTTATAACGCTATAAGCAGGAAGGTGCCACTCTTTGGGGCTGTCATAAATCGGCTCGATATTGCTGATGAGTTAGCGCAGTTCTATGCTACTGACCAACAGAAATGAGAATGAATGGTATTTTGAAGACAGGTCTAACTACATCTGCGGTAGCAGGGAGACGGCTTACCATTTGTCGCATGGAAGGTTTTAGTTAAAATGGGATTACTTCAGTACAATGACCAAGAAAAAGTGATCGAATGGGTGAAGTCCCAATATCGTGCTTGCCCAAATTGTACTGCTCAGGAGTAAAAGTGGCTGATAGATTGACTACACATTCAAGGCCCCATTTTTTCAAATATGTGACCTATGAAGGTGCTTTAAGAATCTTAAAGGATATTGCCATCAAATGGAGCTCCCCACTCACTTTCAATGATCCCTTTGGTATTCTTGTTAAGCCAAACATCGGTTTTTCAGAGGATGAATTCAAAAAGTATAGCGAAAAAACCTCAGACGAAAAAAAACCTCAGACGGATCTTTGAAACACTTTGTCAAGAGAAAAACCATCCCTTTTGCCTTCCATGTCTTTTTTTGCGAAGGCCTCCACGCCACACATAAAATACAGACTCCCGATTATAAAAACTCTTCGTTATTTTCCTGTCCCGCTTACTGATTTGAAGGACCAACATCCTCAGTATTTCGGTTATTTTTTTAACCACGCATCTTTCGGAGACTCAAGGTCTCTCATACGGGAGACCGAGGCCTATGAGAATTTATGGATTTTGAGGGGGCCTACTCACGAAAAAATAAGGACCTTGAAACTTCTGGCCACTCCGTCTGCGAGACTTCCCCTCAATACAGCATCCATCCTTCTTGCTACGGGCTAGTTGAATAATAACGAATCCGTTTTATTCTCAAGCAGCCTTTGTCTCCCAATCATGCTTCATCCTGGGTTCATAAGCCTGACCTTTCTTCCACATCCCATACATCACCGAAGTCATACTCCTGGCCACCGTCAACAAAGCCCGATGCTCCGGCATCCCTTGTTCCATCGTGAGTCTGAAAAAAATTTCAGAAAAGAATCTCAGACGGACGTAGGTTGAAGGAGTAGGAGGGTTTTGGGGATTTTCTTTTCACTTCATTTAGTTTCAGAGTGGAAATTTCAAAAAACAGGTTTCAAAGGGGTGTTGATGGTCGGAAAA